>Ga0163163_10001859_pt1 | contig 17822 bp, 15 predicted proteins | sample S65metaG_FD_119766 | JGI IMG/M metagenome (GOLD analysis project Ga0163163, IMG submission 119766) | Switchgrass rhizosphere microbial communities from Kellogg Biological Station, Michigan, USA - S6-5 metaG | ecosystem: Host-associated > Plants > Roots > Rhizosphere > Soil | place: USA... | reverse complement strand
AGCCGATGTCGACGCGCGACATCGTCGAGATCGGCATCCAGCTGACGCGCGCGCTCGACTACGCGCACAAGAAGGGAATCGTCCACCGCGACGTGAAGCCCGGCAACATCATGCGGGTGAACGACACCAACGTCATCAAGGTCGCCGACTTCGGGATCTGCCGCATCGACGGCAGCGAACAGGGCGATGCAACGCGCACGCAGATCGGCAACGTGCTCGGAACGCCCCACTACATGTCGCCGGAGCAGGTCGTCGGCGAAAAAGTCGACTCGCGCTCCGATCTCTTTTCCGCCGGTGTCGTTCTGTACCAGCTTCTCACCGGTCACCTGCCCTTCGAAGGCGACACGCTGATCAGCGTCGCCTACAAGATCACCAAGACCGATCCGCCGTCGCTCGACAAGGTCCGCGGGGATTTGCCGCTGAGCTTGCGCCGGGTCATCGAGCGCGCGTTGAAGAAGCAGCCGGACAAGCGCTTCCAGAGCGGCGAAGAGTTCGCGCAGGCGCTGGTGGGCGTGTCGCGCGAGATCGCGGAGTCCGACCAGAAACACGGGCGGCGCGGCATTCCGCTCGCCGTCCGGTGGGCGCTCACGATGGCCGCGGTGGTCGCGATCACGATGACGCTGACGGCGACCGTCCTGTACCACCAGCAATACGCAGCGATGATGGATCAGGTGAAGGACTACGGCGGCTCGCTCGCGAAGTTCACCGCGACGCAGAATGCGGTGCCCTTGCTGTCCGAGGATTGGGCGGGCATGGACGTCTTCGTCCAGGAGACGCTTGGCCGCCAGGATTTCAACTACATGAAGGTCATCGACCATCAGGGGGTCGTGCGCGCCAGCAACAACGCGGACGAGGTCGGCAACAAATACGTGCCTCCGCAGGACGCCACTCCTGTGCCGTCCAATGATCCCGGCGTCACCGTGCAAAAACACCGGATTGCCGACGGCCGGCAGGTTCTCGATTTCTCCGCGCCGGTCCTGTTCCAGGGCAAGACCATCGGCGGCATCCATCTCGGCATCTACGAGGCGCCGCTCACCGCCGTCGCCAATCTCATGCTGGTGCTGCTTTCGATCCTGACCATCGTGACCGTGGCGGCCGTGGCCGGCGGCACCTACTTGCTTGCGCAGCGGCTGGCAGCGCCCATCCGGATCATGAAAAACTCGTTGCAGGAGCTTGCCAACGGTCGTTACGACTACCGGATCGCCGAAGAACGGAAAGATGAATTCGGCGAGCTCTACGCCGAGTTCGACAAGACTGCCGCCGCTCTCGAAAAACGTTATGAGCCACCCAAACCTGCGACCGCGCCTGCGCCAGACAGCGCGTAGACGCGCGCTGCGCGCGTTCGGGATCCTCGTGCTGGCCATTGCCGGCTGCGCGACACCGCCTCCGGCGCCCGAGGCGCCGGCACCCGTTTTCGTCGCGCCGCCCGACGCCGGTCCGGTCATCAATCGCGATGAGGACTTCGCGATCGTCGCGGTGCGCGACGGCGACACGATGGCGTCGCTGGCCGAGCGCTATCTCGGCGATGCCGGCAAAGCCTGGTGGATCGCGCAATTCAATGGCGTGTCCACCGTGCGCGCCGGGCAGATCATCGTCATTCCGCTGCGCGTCCGCAACCCTATCGGCGTCTACGCCAGCGGCTACCAGACGATTCCGATCCTCTGCTATCACCGTTTCGGTCCGCGCGCGACCAAGCTCAACGTAGCGCCGGCGGCATTCGAGGCGCAAATGGAGTACCTCGCGCGCAACGGCTACACCGTGATTCCGTTGAAGCGCCTCGCGCGTTTTCTGCAGGGCAAGGAGCCGCTGCCGGCGAAAACGGTGGCCATCACGATCGACGACGGCTATCGCTCGACCTACGAAATCGCCTATCCGATCCTGCGCAAGTTCGGCTTCCCGGCGACGGTGTTCCTGTACACCGACTTCGTCGGCGCGTCCGACGCGATGACCTGGCCGCAGATGAAGGAAATGATGGCGTCCGGGCTGATCGATATCGAGCCACATTCGAAGTCGCACGCGAATCTTGCGCTGCGGCTTCCCGGCGAAACCGACGCCAAATACAAGGAGCGCATCAAGCGCGAAGTCGACGTGCCGGTGGCGGTGCTCCGCGAGCGGCTCGGCGACAGCAGCTTCACCTACGCCTACCCGTACGGCGACGTCAACGAGTGGGTCGTCGATCTGCTGACGCGCCAGAACGTCTCTCAAGGCGTGACCGTAACGCCGGGCGGCAATGGCTTTTTTGCATATCCGTACATGCTCCGGCGGAGCATGGTCTTCGGCGACCAGGACCTTGAGGGATTCAAGGCCAAGCTCGTCACGTTCGTCCGGACCGCCCAGCGCTGATCCGCCGATGAGTCGCCCGCTGAGTTCGATACCGCCGGTGGCGCTCGCCGTGCTTGCCGGGTGCGCGCAAATGCCCCCTCCGCCGGCACCGTCGACGGAGGCGCCGGTGTCGCGGCCGAGCGCCGTCGACGCCCGGAAATCGGACGTGATCGCCAATCACCGCAAGCTCGCGGAAAGCGCGAAAAAAGACGGCGACCTCGCGACCGCCGCTACGGAATGGCAGATTATCGTGTTGCTCGCGCCGGACAACGATAGTTATCGGCGCGAATGGTCCGCCGTCCGCGCCGCGATTCCGGTCCAGGTCAAGGAGCAATTGCACGCGGGATCGGCGGCCATGGCCGCCGGTGACCTCGACCGCGCGAACGCGGCGATGCTGCGCGTGTTGGCGCTCGATCCGAACCAGCCCGAGGCCGCGGCCGCGCTGCGCGAAATCGATCGCCGCCGCTTCACGCGCATCCAGGCCGACCGGGCGGCGAAGGTCGTCCGTATCGAGGACAAGGTCGCGATCGCCGGCACCATGCGCGCGCAAGCGGCGGCCGAGTCCGGCGACGGATTCGATCTCGAGCAGGCGCTCCTGATGCTGCGCGCCGGTGACGCGACCGGGGGGATCCGCGATCTGAAGGCGTTTGTCGATGCGAATCCGGGCAATCGCAACGCGCGCCAGCGGATCGGCGCCGCGGTGGCCGAACGCGCGCGCGAGCTCGAGGACCAGGGGTCCCGCGAGCAGGCGCTCAACTTGTACGAGCAAGCCACGGCGCTCCGCGGCGACGGCACCCCGCCGTGGGCGGCACGCATGCCGCCGCTACGGCGGGCCGTTTCACAGGATTATTTCGACAAGGGTTCGCGCGTGTACCGGACCAACGTCGCGCAGGCGATCACGTTTTTCGAGACGAGCCTGCGCTACGACCCCGCCAACACCCAGGCGGCGATCAAGCTTCAGGACGCGAAGGCGGCGCGCGAAAAGCTCGAGAAGATCGACAAGGACGCGCGCAAGCCGTAGCGCGATTGCGGTGTTTTGGCCCGAACACACCTTCGGCGTCCTCCCTCCCCGAAGACGCCTTTGGCGTCTCCCCAAAGGGGCGCCGGCCTAGGGGTGGCCTTGCGGCCGGAATACGGGCAAGGCGCTAGCAGTGCGCGACGTCGCGCCGATCTTGCGCCGGGACCCACAGGTTACTTCGCGCCGAATTTCTCGCTCATCTTCTTGCGCAAATCGAGCGCGCGCTCGCGTTCCAGCTTGGCTTTCTGGTTATTGGGCTCGAGCGCCAGTACGCGATCCCATTTGCTGATTGCTTCATCGAGATTCTGCCGCTGGAACGCTTGCGCGGCTTCGCGCTCGTAACGCCTCGCCAGCGTCTGCCGCACGCTGTCACGTTGGGTTGCGGCGTCCTTGTTGCCGGGGTCGCGGAGCGCGGCTTCGCGAAATGCGTCGTAGGCGCCCTCGAGATTGCCGGTCTTCTGCAGGTCGGTGCCCTGCTGCATCAGCGCCACCGACGCGCCGCGCGGCGTGGCGCTTTCGGTTGCCGCGGCCTTGGCCGCTTCGTCCGTCGCTTCTGCCGCTGGAACGGCCGGCCGCGCCGCAGCGGCGGGAGGGGCCTTGCCCGGGATCTTGATCACCTGCCCGGCCGCGAGCCGGCTCGGGTTGGGGATCTCGTTGTACTTGGCGAGAATGTGGAAGCGGAAGCGATCGCCGAGGTATTGCTGCGCGATCTTCGACAACGAGTCATCGCGCTGCACCGTGTAGCGGAAGAACACGGTGCCCAGCTCTTTCTGCGGGTCCGCCTTGATCTGCTCCATCAGCTTCTTCGCGAGGTCGTTGTTCGCATCGAGCGCCAGCGCCTGCTCGAGCGTGCGCTGCGCGCTCGCCTCGTCGCCGTTTTGCAGCTGCGTGACGGCATCGATCGCGAGCTTCTGCGCCTGCGCCTTCGCCTGCGCAGGCGTCAATTCCGGCACGGCCGGCGCGACCGGTTTCGGAGGCTCGGGCGCGGCGACCGGCGCGGGCGGCGGGGGGGCCGGCGCCGGCTTGGGCGGCTCCGCCGCGCACGCGACGAGCAGCAGCGCCATCGAGGCCATCGCACCCAGGCGCCAGGAGCGTCCTGTCACTATCGCAGTCATGGTATCCATCGCGAGCAATTGGTGCCTATCGTATGCAAATCCGGCATGGCGCGAAAGACGAATATTGCACACGGAATCGGCCGAATATCAATATGTTCCTGCGCCGCGCGCCAACGGGGTCGAACCCGGTTGCCCATTGCTTCCTCCGGGCGGTGCATCGACGGCGCTGCCAATCGAATCTGACCTGATCTGGATCACGGCTGCGCGGATTCGGTGCGCGTGCCGTTCGCCGCGGACCGCTCGCGGCACCAGACGGCGAGCGCCGAAAAATTGTCCTGTTCGCGGCCGCCGCGCAGCACCACTTCGCGTTCCATGACGCGCAGCCATTCGGCAGGCGTCTTGGCCTGCGCCAGCGCATCCAGCATCGCCGTTTCATCGATGTATTCCCAGAATCCGTCCGTGCACAGCAGGAACACGTCGCCGTCGGCAATCGGAAACGGCGTGCGCTCGACCGTCGCGACGAAGTCCTCGTTATGGCCCAGCGCGGCAAACAGCCGGCTCCGTTGCAGCGACTCGCGCAGCGCGTTCTGGGCGAGATAACCGGCGTCTACCATCTTCTGGACAATGCTGTGGTCCTTGGTCTGCGCGACGACACGCTGGTCACGGAAGCAGTACAGGCGCGTGTCGCCGACATGTCCCCACGTGGCGACGTGGTGCGTCGTGTCGATCGCGAGCACGGTGGCCGTCGCGCGCATGCCGGCGAGCGGTCCATCCGGCGCCTGCTGCGCGACAATCGCGCGGTGCGCGGCCGTCAGCGCTGCGTCGATCGCGTCGCCCGAGCAATCCGGGGACTCCTGGAACGCCGCGAGAATCACGCGCACGGCGAGCTTGGACGCGACGTCGCCGCCGCCATGACCGCCGGCGCCGTCGCTGACGACGCAGAAACAGCCGCCGCCGCCCGTCCAGAAGCCGTACGCGTCCTCGTTGCGCTCGCGCCCGCCGGGGTTGGACAGAACGGAGACTTCGATTTGCATGCGAGTGCGCGCCTTAAGGCGCGTCGACGGTCTTGGCGTTGGGCAGCGGGCGCGCCTTGGCTTGATACGCGCGCAGGAATTCCTCACCGAAGAGGAAGTGGAAATCCGTCTCCGCTTCGCGCGAGATGGCTCCGTACAACTCCTCATAAAGGTTCCACAGCTTGGCCTTGTGCGTCATCGGCAGCAGCGACCCGCCCGAGGCGCTTTCCGTCAGCCGCTGCTCGAGCTTCGCGGGATCGAAGCGCGCGAGCACCGCCGCGAGCGCGGCGCGCATTCCGGCAACGAATCCCTCCTGATGCGAACGCAGGCTCAAGCGTGCGTCGGCGAGGCTGCGCAAGGGCGGCATGAAGCCCTGGCCGCGCGGCATGAGCAGGTGACCGATGGCCGCGTCGAGGCTCGGCGCGAACTTGAGCGGATTGTTATCCTGCGCAACGATGATCGTCGCGTCCGCGCGCACTTCGCGCTTCGCCTGCGCGCGGGCGGCGAGCAGATCGAGCAGCCCGCGCAGCGTCTCGCGCATGACAGCGCCCAACTCCTCCATGAACTGCGGTGTGAGGCCCCCCGGAATCGCCAGGTCGCGGACGCCGGCACCGCGGAGCAATGCGGCCAGCAGCGCGTCGGTCGACGCATCGGCGGTCGTGGCAACCGCGGCGGATGCGACCGGCGTGCCGCCAGGTGCGGCGGCGGGCGCTTCGATCGGTGCGGCGGCGGAGGCTGTCACATGCACGGCCTCCGCAGGCGCCGGTGCCGCTTCAACGGCTTCGTCTTCCGGCGACGGCACGATCACCGTCGCGATGCGGTTGTCGGGGACGGCCGCGCCGTCTTCGGACCAGGAAAGAAGGGTGCCCTCGCGCAGGATCGTCGTCGTCTCATCGGCCGAGACATCGACGTCCGCACGCGCGCTCCCGGCAGTCTCGACGCGGAGCGCGTAACCCGCGATGCGCAATTCGTCGCCGGTAGTCAACGGATGGTCGCGGCCGCGTCCGACCGCGCGCCCATTCACCATCACCGGCACCGTCGTCCCCTGATCGCGGACCATGTAGCGCCCTTCGTGGAGCACGATGAGAGCGTGCGTGCGCGAGATGACCCGTTCCGGGTCCGGCAGCAACAGCGTGCAATCCGGCGAGCGGCCGATCGTGCCCCCCTTCTCATCGAAGCGAGCGGTGACCGTTGGAGCGACGGGAACTTCGTTGTAGGTCAAGACGGTGATCGTGAGCATCGACAACTTCGTTGAGTCGGGAAAGGGTAGTTGAAGGGGCGGTACTGCGGTCCTGCCACAAGCACGCACACCAGGCAGAGGGGCACGCGTAGCGGAGAATGGCGTGCGCGATACGCGCTCGTCAAGTGCCGCGCGTTCGGGTTACTGGCAGAATGGCGCACGGTTCCCCGAGATCGACAAGGATTTGCAATGATGAACCATGGTACCCCTGCGGCGGCTGCGCCGCCCGGGTTGGCCGAATTCGCACGCGAGGCAGGCGCCGGCGTTTCGGCGGCTTTCGTGCTGGTGGCGATGATGCTGCCGCTGGGGTTCATCGCCTTTGCGCCGCTGGGCGAATATGCGGTCGAGGCCGGATTGCGCGCCGCGCTCGCCGCAGCGATCTTCGGCAATCTCACGGCCCTCGTCCTGAGCGGCGCGTTGCTCCCCAACGAAGTGCCGCGCGCATCTTCGGTATTCCTGTTCGCCGCCTTCGTCCTGCGTATCGCCGGGGATCAGCAGCTGCGCGCATCGCCGTCGCAGGGTGTGGTCGAAATCCTTTATCTGGCGGCGCTATGCCTGGCATTGACCGGGTTCATCCAGATCGTGTTCAGCCTGCTGCGCCTCGGCAATATCGCCCGCTTCGTCCCGTATCCGGTCGTTGCCGGGCTGATGTCGGGCCTTGCCATTTCGCTTGTCATCTACGAACTGCCGGAAGTGTTAGGCACGCATGGCGGAGGCGCTGGCGAGGAAAGCGCGCATCACGGGGTCAACGGATGGACGCTGCTGGTGGCGCTGGTGACGATCGTGGTGTTCGTCGTCGTCCGCAAGCGCTGGCCAAGCCTGCCATCGAAGCTGATCGGCCTTGCCGCCGGCACGGTCGCCGCGGTGCTCATCACCGGCCTCATTGCGGGCGCCGATGTGGGTCCACGCGTCCCGTTTCTTGGCAAGATTCCGGCGCCGGATGCGTTGTTTCCGGCGTTCTCCCGCGATGGTGTCGCGCTGGCGCTGCGCTTCGGCTACGACCTTCTGATCACGGCGCTCGCGATCGCTGTCGTGGGCTCGCTCGACAGTCTGCTCGCCGCCGTCGGCGAAGCGGATGGTCCGCTCGACACCGCCCACCATCCGAACCGGCTGCTGATGGCGCTGGGCTGCGGCAATCTCGTGTCTTCGCTCTTCGGCGGCGTGCCGGTCGCCTACTCGTCGCATCATGCGCTGACGACGCACTACGGCGGCGGCCGCAAGCTCGTCTCGAGCTTCGCCACGACGGCCACGCTCGTCCTGCTGCTGCTTTACGGCGCACCGCTGCTGCAGCTGATCCCGGTGGCCGCGCTGTCGGCCATGATGCTGGTGATCGCCGTCGGGCTCATCGATCGCTGGGCAGGATCGACGATCGACCGCGTGCGGCGCGGCTTGTACGACAGCGAGCTGATCGTCAACATCGCGCTGGTCATCCTGGTCGCCGGCGTGACGATCGCGTTCGGGCTCGTTGCCGCGGTGATCACCGGGCTCATACTCTCCATGGGCCTGTTCCTTGCGGTGATGAATCGTTCGCTGATCCGGTCCGTCACGACCGGCGCGTCGCGGGGCTCGCGCCGCGTCTATCCGCCGGAACAGGCGAGCCTGCTCCGCGTCGAAGGTCACCGGATCAAATTGATCGAGCTCGACGGCGCCATTTTCTTCGGCACCGCCGACCGTCTTGCGTTCGAGGCAATGCGGGCCGCGACGGGCGCGCAATTCCTCATCCTCGACTTGCGCCGCGTCACGATGATCGACGCGTCGGGTGCGCTGATGATGCAGAAGCTGACCCGGCTCGCGCGCGAGCAAGGCGTCACGCTGCTGCTCGCGCATATCAGCGCGACCAGCAAGCTGGGGCGTGCGCTGCAGAGCGCCGGCGTGTTCACGCAGCGCCATCACGCCGACTGGTTCGACGACGCGGATCGCGCGCTGGAATATGCCGAGCATCGTCTGCTCGAGCAGGCGCAGGTGTGGGCCGCGGACCACGAGCTCGCGATTGGCGAATTCGCGCTGCTCAAGGGCCTGTCCGCGGCCGAGCTCGATTTCATGAAGCCTTATCTCGATCGCCAGCTGTTTCCGGCGCGCGCCGCGCTCTACCACGAAGGACAGCTCGGCGACCGGCTGTATCTGCTCGCGCGTGGCGCCGTCAGCATCGTCGCCGAGGATCCCGCGGCGAAAGGCAAGCACCGGCGCGTCGTCACGCTTGCGCCCGGCGTCATCTTCGGTGAATCGGCGATGATCGAGGGCGGCACCCGTTCGGTGACCGCGATTGCCGAGAACGAGGTCGTCACCTACAGCCTGTCGCGCAGCAATCTCGAGGCGATTCACTTGCGCGACCCCGATCTCTACCGGCGGATTTCGCTCAACATGTTGAGCCACCTCTCCGGATTGCTGCGGATGACCACCAGCATCCTGCGCGACGCCAGCGAATCGGTGGAGTGAAACCCGAGAGCCCGCAACGAGACGCAAGGAAAGATGCCGATCCCTCGGCGTCACGGCGTCTCATTGTGAAAGCGAGCCGCGCGTTCGTGGATGCGTGGCCAGCGACGATCAGTAGGATTTCGGCAAGCCGAGCACTTTCTCCGCGATAAAGCAGAAGATCAGCTGCGGGCTGACCGGCGCGATCCGCGGCAGCATCGATTCGCGAAAGTAGCGCTCGACGTGATACTCCTTGGCGTAACCCATGCCGCCATGGGTCAGCACCGCCGTTTCACAGGCCCGGAAGCCGGCTTCCGCGCCAAGGTATTTGGCGGCGTTGGCCTCCGCGCCGCACGGCATGCCCCGGTCATACAGCCAGGCCGCACGGAGCATCATCAGGTTGGCCGCCTCGAGCTCCATCCAGCGCTCGGCCAACGGATGCTGGATACCCTGGTTCATACCGATCGGCCGGTCGAACACGATGCGCTCGTTGGCGTAGTTGGCGGCGCGCTTCAGTGCGACCCGCCCTAAACCGATGGCCTCGGCCGCGAGGAGGATCCGCTCCGGATTGAGCCCATGCAAAATGTAATCGAAGCCCTTGCCTTCGTCGCCGATGCGGTCCGAAACCGGGATGTGCAGGTCGTCGATGAACAGCTGGTTCGAATCGACGGCCTTGCGCCCGAGCTTCTCGATTTCGCGGACCTCGATCTTGCTGCGATCGAGGTCGGTGTAAAACAAGCTCAGCCCGCCGCGCGGATGCGTGACCTCCTCGATCGGCGTCGTCCTGGCCAGCAGCAGGATCTTGTGGGCGACCTGCGCCGTGGAGATCCAGATCTTCTGTCCGTTCACCACGTAGTGATCGCCCTGGCGCACCGCCTTGGTCTTGAGCTTCAGCGTGTTGAGGCCGGTATTCGGCTCGGTCACGCCGAAGCACGCCTTGTGCTCGCCCGAGATCAGCGGCGGCAGCCACCGCTGTTGCTGCTCCTTGGTGCCGAACACGACCACCGGATGCAATCCGAAAATGTTCATGTGCACCGTGGAGGCCGCGGCGATGCCGCCGCCCGACTCCGCCACCGTCTGCATCATGATCGCCGCCTCGGTAATGCCGAGCCCGGCACCACCCGCCTCGGTCGGCATGGCGATGCCCAGCCATCCGGCGCCGGCGAGCGCGGCATGAAAGTCGTGCGGGAATCCGCCTTCGCGGTCCTTCTTGAGCCAATACTCGTCGCCAAAGTCGGCGCAGACTTTTTCGATCGCGGCGCGAATCGCCTGCTGTTCCTCGGTGAATGAAAAATCCATGGCGCTCCGCCCTGCGTTGCCTCGGGATAAAATATTGGTCATACCATTGACATGGCGAATGGTATTCTGCTAGCATCGCCCAACGATGTCAAGCAACCCTTCGCTACTGGACGTGCCAGACCAGCGGGTACCCGTGCCCAGGCTGGGGCCGATTCACGTTCCCAAGTCGAGCGAAGTGCTCGCCTCGCAATTGCGTGTGCATATCCTGGACGGCACCATTGGCGATGGCGCGGCGCTGCCCGCGGAACGCGACCTGGTGACCCAGACCGGCCTCTCGCGCGGATCCGTCCGCGAAGCGCTGCGCATCCTGCATACCGAAGGCCTGATCACGACCCGCCCGGGGCGCACGGGCGGATCGGTGGCGCGCCGGCCCGGAGACGATGCATTGGCCAGGTACATCGGCCTGTTCGTCCAGGGGCGCGGAATTTCGCTGATGTCGCTGCTGCAAGTTCGCGAAGCGATCGAGCCTTCGATCGCTTCGCTCGCCGCGGTCAACCGGACCGAGGATGACCTGGCGGAGCTGACTGCGATCACCAAGAGAATCGAGGATGCCTATGGGGACGTCCCCGTGTATCTGGCGGAAAACGTGAGCTGGCATGTCGCGATTGCCTCGGCCAGTCACAACGAATTGCTGAAGGCGTTCATCACGGCGATCTCCGGTCTCGTATTCAAGGCGTCGGCGATCGAAAACTTCGCGTCGGAGGATGTCCGCACGCTGGTCATCAAGGCGCACCGGCGCATCCTGGAAGCGATCGTCGCAGGCGACGCCGAGGCAGCCGGCCGGCGGATGGCGCGCCACCTCGCCGCCCTCACCAAGCAAATGCGGGCCTTCGTATCGGCGCCCGTGGTTCTTCGCTAAAGGAGACGCGCAATGGCCATCGAATTCAGCGTGCAGGACGGCATCGCGTTGATCACGCTGAACCGGCCCGAGCGGCTCAACGCGCTCGATACCGAACACTACGACGCGCTGTCGAAAACCTGGCAGACGGTCCGCGACGATCCGGAAATTCGCGTTGCCATCGTGACCGGCGCTGGCGATAAATCCTTTTGCAGCGGCGCCGACATCAAGAGCTTCATCGCCAAGCCGCCTTCGCTCGCCGAAATGATGTTGACCCAGAAGTCGCAGCTCCTCAATCGCGGGCTCGAGCTGTGGAAGCCGGTCATCGCGGCGGTCAACGGCTATTGCCTCGGCGGCGGCATGACCATGCTGCTCGCCACCGACCTGCGGGTTGCCGCGGAGCACGCGACCTTCTCGGTCGCCGAGGTCAAGCGTGGCCTGTTCCCCGCCAATGGCGGCACGCAGCGGATCATCCAGCAGCTTCCGCACGCGATCGCCATGGAAATGCTGCTCATCGGCGATCCCATCGACGCAGCCACCGCGTTGCGCTGGGGACTGGTCAACAAGGTCGTGCCGCTGGCAGAGCTGTTGCCGGCGGCGATGGACTACGCGAAGCGACTATCGGCGAATGCGCCGCTGGCCGTGCAGAGCGCGAAGGAGCTGGCGCTGCGCAGCCGCGACCTCGACCTCGCCAGCGGCCTGCGGATGGAACAATTGTTCATGCGGGTGCTGCAAACCTCCGAGGACGTTCAGGAAGGCTCCGCCGCGTTCTCCGAAAAACGCGCTGCCCAATTCAAAGGACGGTAAGCATGGCCAGTGCTTCGCGCAAAGTCATCATTTCGTGCGCCGTCACGGGCTCGATTCACACGCCCACGATGACGCCCTATCTGCCCATCACGCCCGATGAGATCGCGGCGGGCGGCATCGGCGCTGCCAACGCGGGCGCAGCCATCCTCCACTTGCACGCGCGCAACCCGAGCGATGGGCGCCCGACACCCGATCCGGCGGTGTTCATGCAATTCCTGCCGCAGATCAAGGAGGCGACCAACGCGGTGGTCAACATCACGACCGGCGGCGGCCACGGAATGACGCTTGCGGAGCGTCTCGCCGCGGCCCTCGCGGCAAAGCCGGAAATGGCCTCGCTCAACATGGGGTCGATGAACTTCGGCCTCTTCCAGGCGCTCGACAAGCCGAAGCAATGGAAATACGAGTGGGAGCCGCAATACCTGGAAATGACGCGCGATTTCATTTTCCGGAACACGTTCAAGGATATCGAGGGCGTGCTGAAGCAGCTGGGAGAAGGCTGCGGAACGCGCTTCGAGTTCGAGTGCTACGACATCGGGCATCTGTACAACCTCGCGCATTTCCTCGAGCGCGGACTGGTGAAGCCGCCGCTCTTCATTCAATCGATTTTCGGCATCCTGGGCGGCATCGGCGCCGATCCCGACAATCTCGTGCACATGCGGCACATCGCGGACAAACTGTTCGGCAACGACTACCAATGGTCGGTGCTCGCCGCCGGACGCCACCAGATGGCGTTCACCACGTTGGCTGGAATCAATGGCGGCCATGTCCGGGTCGGCCTCGAAGACAGCATCTATCTCGGCAAGGGTCAGCTCGCCCGCAGCAACGCGGAGCAGGTCACGAAGATCCGCGGCATCCTGGAGAGCTTGAGCCTCACGATCGCCACGCCTGACGAAGCCCGCAGCATGCTCGCGCTCAAAGGCGCCAACCAGGTCGCGTTTTAGGCCCGCCACCGCGATACCGACTTTGATTCAACTACAGGTCACGACCATGTCCATACGCTCCTTCCTGTTCGTCCCCGGCGATAGCGAACGCAAGCTCGCCAAGGCGGAAACGACGCAGGCCGATGCGCTGATCCTCGATCTCGAGGATGCCGTCGCGCCGGAAAACATCGATCGCGCGCGCGGGATGGTGAAGGAATTCCTGCAGGCGCGCCGCCCGCGTGGCCGCCAGCAATTGTGGGTGCGCATCAATCCAATCCAGACGCCGAAGGCGCTCGCCGACCTCGCCGCGATCATGGCCGGCGGGCCTGACGGCATCATGCTGCCCAAGGCGGACTCGGCGACGGAAGCCGTCACGCTGGGACATTACCTCTCCGCGCTCGAAACGCGCGACGGGTTGGCGCTCGAATCGACGCGGATCCTGCCCGTGGCCACCGAGACCGCGCGCGCGATGTTCGCGCTGGGCTCCTATCACGGCGCGAGCGCCAGGCTGTTCGGATTGACGTGGGGCGCCGAGGATCTTTCCACCGCGATCGGCGCCAGCACCAACCGGCTGCTCGATGGCGAATACGAATTCACCTACAAGCTTGCGCGATCGCTGTGCCTGCTGGGGGCATCCGCCGCCGGTGTTGCCGCCATCGACACGATCTGGAGCAACTTCAAGGATACGGACGGGCTGCTGGCCGATTCTCGGGCCGGCCGGCGCGCGGGTTTTTCCGGAAAGATGGCGATCCACCCGGACCAGGTCGACATCATCAACCAGGCCTTCACGCCCGACGCGAGCGAAATCGCCTTCGCGCAGCGGGTGGTGGATGCATTCGCCGCCGCCGAGGGTGCCGGCGCGCTCCAGCTCGACGGCAAGATGCTCGACCGCCCGCACCTCACGCAGGCCCAGAAATTACTCGAACTCGCAGCGCGCTCCGCGCGCTGACGGCTGGCAACACAGAGAAAGCACCTATGCGCTATTTGAGACTCTTCGCACTATTGATTGTCGGCCTCGCCTCCTCGCCTGCGGTCTGGGCCCAAGGCTATCCCAACAGGCCGGTGCGGATCATCGTGCCCTTCGCCGCCGGCAGCGCCACCGACATCGTCGCGCGCCTCATCGCCGACGAGCTCAAGACCGCCTTCAATCAAGCCTTCATCGTCGACGACAAGCCGGGCGGATCGGCCATCATCGGCGCCGAGGCCGCGGCGAAATCGCCGCCGGACGGCTACACGCTGTTCGTGACCACCAACACGTCGCACTCGGCCAATCCCTTCCTGTTCAAGAAGCTGCCCTACGATCCGATCAAGGATTTCACGCCGGTCGCCGGCATCATGATCATCCCGGTGATCGTCGTCGTGGATCCCAAGCTGCCGATCCACAGCATGCAGGAGCTGATCGCGTATACAAAGGCAAATCCCGGCAAGGTCACGTTCGGTTATGGCAACAGCATCGGGCAGGTCGTCGGCGCAAGTTTCGCCAAGGCGGCCGGGATCACGGTGACGCCCGTGCCGTACAAGAGCTCGCCGCAGGCGATGACCGATGTGATGGGCGGCCAGGTCTCCTATGGCGTCACCGACATGGCGGCCGGACAATCGCTCGTCAAGGCGGGCAAGCTCCGCGCCATTGGCGTCTCGAGCGAGAAGCGCTCGGCGCTGATGGCGGACCTGCCGGCAATTTCCGAAACCCCGGGGCTGGCGGGCTTCGACGTCACCGCGTGGGTCGCCATGTTCGCGCCGGCGGGAACGCCGAAGGAGATCGTCGACAAGCTGAGCGTCGAGGTGAGGAAGGCGCTGGCCAAGCCCGAGATCAAGGAGAAGATCACGCAGTTCGCGGCGGAAGTGATGCCCAGCAATTCCGAGCAGCTGGGCGAGTTCGTCCGCGCGCAGCTGGCCAATTGGGGCAAGCGGATCAAGGACGCCGGCATCGAGCCGGAGTGATCGGGCAACCCGGACCCCACAAGGAGACAGCATGCCAGGCGTCTATTTCGAGGAGCTGACCGTCGGGCGTATCTTCGTGCACGCCATTCGCCGGACGGTCACCGAGGCCGACAACGTATTCTTCAGCGCGCTGACGATGAATCCCGCGGCGCTGCATCTCGACGAGGAGTACTGCCGCGAGCACACGGAGTTCAAGCAGCGCATCGTCAACAGCGCGTTCACGCTGGGGCTGGTCGTGGGCCTGTCGGTCGGCGATACCACGCTGGGCACTACAGTCGCCAATCTGGGATGGGATGAGGTGCGCTTTCCGAAACCCGTGTTTCACGGCGATACGATTCATGTCGAGAGCGAAGTCGTCGAGGTGCGCGAAAGCAAATCGCGTCCCAACGCCGGCATCGTCGTGTTCGCCCATCGTGGCTATAACCAGCGCAATGAAATCGTCTGCAGCTGCAAGCGGTCGGCGCTGATGCTGCGCAAGCCAGCACTCGCGCAGGCGTAGCGCGGTCGCGGTTTCCCGTTGCAGGAGAATGTCGCATGCCGCCCGGACAGAACCGCCAGGTCATCCTCAAATCGCGTCCGGCGGGTATTCCGCAGGTCGAGCATTTCGAGATCGTCAGCACGCCGTTGCCGGAGCTGCAGCCGGGCGAGCTGCTGGTGCGCAACGACTTCCTGTCGGTCGATCCCGCGATGCGTGGCTGGGTCAATGCCGCAGCGAACTACTCGGATCCGGTCGCCGTGGGCGCCGTGATGCGCTCCTTCGCCGCGGGCCAGGTCATTGCGTCCCGCAATCCGGCATACGCGGAAAACGATCGCGTCATGGGCATGCTGGGCTGGCAGGAATACGCGGTCACCGATGGCAAGGCCATCCGCCGCAAGGTGGGTGAACCCGACCTTCCGTTGTCGTTGTCGCTCGGCGTGCTCGGACTCAATGGCGTTACGGCCTATTTTGCGCTCACGGAAGTCGGCGAACCGCGTCCCGGCGACACCGTGGTCGTTTCGACGGCGGCCGGCGCGGTGGGCTCCGCAGTCGGTCAGATTGCGAAGATTGCCGGATGCCGTACCGTCGGGATCGCCGGCGGCGCGCAGAAGACCGCGTTGTGTCTCGATGAATTCGGCTACGACGCCGCGATCAATTACAAGTCCGCGGACTTCGAGCGTGAGCTGGTCGCCGCGTGCCCGAACGGCGTCAATGTTTATTTCGACAATACGTCGGGTCACATTTCCGATGTCGTGCTGCGCCAGCTCGCGAAAGCTGCGCGTGTCGTCATTTGCGGCACGGCGTCGGTGGCGAGCTGGGATCCCTGGCCGGCGGGACCGCGCGTCGAACGTCATCTGTTGAACAAGTCGGCGCGCATGCAGGGATTCCTGATCTGGGACTACGAGCACCGCTATCACGAAGCGGTCACGCGCCTGTCGGCGTGGATTCGCAGCGGCCAACTGCGCTATCGGGAGGAAGTCCTGGAGGGCCTGGAATCGGCGCCCGATGCGATCGCGGGTCTGTACCGCGGCGAGAATCTGGGCAAGCGCGTGATCAAGGTGCGCCACGGCTGATGGCTTCGCGTATGGGCATTCCACCGGTGAGCGCAGGCCAACGACTTCCAGGCGCGCCCGAGCCGATGCACTTCTGGCCTGGCGTGGGCGGCGTCAGGATTGCCGGCGATGCGTGGGGCGATCCCAACGGCCCGCTCGTGATTCTTCAGCATGGCGGCGGACAGACGCGCCATGCCTGGAAAAACGTTGGCGAAATCCTGGGAAACGCCGGTTTTTTCGCCGTGTCCTTCGATGCGCGCGGTCACGGCGATTCGGATTGGGCGCCCGACGGCCGGTACGGCCAGGACGTCATGGTCGAGGATCTGAAATCCGTGGTGGCCGCGCTCGGCCAGCGGCGCCCGGCACTCGTCGGTGCATCAATGGGCGGCGGGACCAGCCTCGTCGCCATCGGCGAGGATCACGTGGACGCGACTGCGCTCGTGCTGGTCGACATCGCGCCGCGGATCGAGACGGACGGTGTGGACAAGATCCAGGCGTTCATGAGTCAAAAGCCGGAAGGCTTCAGCTCGCTGCAGGAGGTCGCCGACGCGATCGCTGCGTATCAGCCGCACCGCCAGCGTCCACGGAACCTGGAAGGCCTGGCCAAGAACGTGCGTGTCGGGGCCGACGGCAAGTATCGCTGGCATTGGGATCCCCGCTTCCGTGCGATCCGGCGCGACATCGAAAAGCGGCAGCAACGCTTTGAAGCGTGCGCGCGCCGGCTGACGCTGCCTACCCTTCTGATTCGCGGCGGATTGTCCGATGTGCTCAGCGAAGCCGGAGCCCAGGATTTTCTTGCGCTCTGCCCGCACAGCGAATATGTCAACGTCACCAATGCCGGTCACATGGTGGCGGGAGACCGCAACGACATCTTCGGCAATGCCGTGATCGACTTCCTGTCCCGCGCGGTGCCGGTTGGCGGCGATCCGGTGCAGCCGCCGCATAAGCCCCACCCGCACCATGAAGGTCCTGCGGGAGACATCAACGACGTGCCATGATCGCCAACTCGCAGGCCGTGGATGGCTTGTCCGCGCGGCGTGCTGATGACGAGAGAATGCATGATGCCGACGGCAAGCCAACGAGGGTATGACACCGCGCTTCAGGTCGGGGCGCGTCCGGCGGCACGCAGGCCGTCATTGAGCGGCAGCCCCGGCCGCGGCCACGCCATCTCGACCAGCTGGCCAACGTACGATTGCGTAATGTAGGCGGTGCGCAACCCCGGGCCGCCGAAGCAGAGGTTCGTGATATGCGTGTCGCCAGGAACCGGCACGAATTCGGCATTGTTCGTGTGCGGATCCACGACCGTGATGACGCCACGGTCCAGCGTTCCGATGCAGATGTTGCCGTTCGCTTCGACGGCGAGCGAGTCGAACCGCTGGTACATCGGCGATGCATAGATGAGACGGCTGCCATGCGGCGACGCGGGT
>Ga0163163_10001857_pt1 | contig 17838 bp, 20 predicted proteins | sample S65metaG_FD_119766 | JGI IMG/M metagenome (GOLD analysis project Ga0163163, IMG submission 119766) | Switchgrass rhizosphere microbial communities from Kellogg Biological Station, Michigan, USA - S6-5 metaG | ecosystem: Host-associated > Plants > Roots > Rhizosphere > Soil | place: USA... | reverse complement strand
CGAGCGGGACCGCCCGCTCCGGCTGGCCGCTCTCGTTGGCCGCGATGCCCGCACCGCACCACGCGTGGGCGCGGGCCATCGGATCCGGCGTCACGTCGGCGATCGCGGTCAGCACCCGGTACGCCTCGGCGAAGTACCCGCGCCCGCACAGGAACGCGCTGACCGCGGAGACGACCGGACCGTCCAGAAGGGACGGTCGACCACGCATCGCCCAGTCCAGCGCCGCGCGGACGTTGTCCAGCTCGCCGTCGACCATGCCGGGCACCGCCGCCCGGACCAGATCGAGGAAGCAGGCCGCGTGGGCCGCCCGTACCGTTGTGTCCGCACTGGTCGCCAGGAGGTCGGCGGCCACCTCGCGGATGGTGTCCAGCATGGTCAGCCGGGCCTGCCCGCCCCGGTCCACCGGCGCGACGATGTGGGCGTCGGCGAGCACCGACACCGATCCGGTCAGGTCCTCGACGAGGATGCCGGACCGGGTGAGGACGTCGCGCAGCAACGGGATCGCCGCACCGCCGACGAACGCGCTCAGCACGCCGAGTAGCGAGCGCTCGTCAATCCGGAGCTGGCGCACCGTCCACCCTACGGTGTCGTGCAGGCTCTGCTGGCGGTCGGGCACGTCGACCGCGTCGGTGCGCAGTCCGGACAGGGCCGCACCGAGCTCGTCGAGCAGCTCGGCCGGCTCGCGGGTACGTAGGCGGGCGGCGGCCAGCTCGATCGCGAGCGGCAGGCCGTCCAGACGCCGGCACAACTTGGCCAGCACCTCGGCATTGGCCGACGTGAGGGCGAACCCGGGCCTTACCGCGCGGGTTCGCTCCACCAGCAGCTCCACCGCCGGGCTCTCATCGACGGCGCCGGCGCGAGAGCTTGCCGGGCGCCCATCAAACTCAGCCTCGGGCAGGGCGAGCGGCGGCAGCGGCCACAGATGCTCACCCTGCAGCCGCAACGGCCCGCGGCTGGTCGCGAGCACGGTCAGCTCCGGACAGGCGGCCAGCAACCGGGCCAGGTCGGGGGCGAAGCCCGGCACGTGCTCCGCGCTGTCGAGCAGGAGCAGACGTCGGCCGGTGGCGCTGAGCCGAGCGGCGAGGCCGGCGACAGTGACCACAGTGGACGGTGGTAGCCCGGCCGAGGCGGCGATCGCGGCCGGAACCTGGTCGACCGCGGTCAGCGTACTCAGGTCAACGAGGTGTACGGCCGGGAACGTCGGCGCCGCCCGCCACGCCACCTCGATCGCGAGGCGGGTCTTGCCGACGCCGCCGACCCCGGTGACCGTGACCAGCCGGACCGCCGGCTCCCGTACCTTGCGGAGCAGGGCGTCCAGGTCCTCATCGCGACCGATCAACGCCGACGACGGGGCCGGCACATCGACGCGCTGGTCCTCGGCGCGGCGTGCGGGCCGGGCCGGCGGGGCCTGCCGCGCCAGCCGCTCGAACGCGGCCCGGTCCGCGCCGGGCAGCCCGAGCGCGGCGGCCAGCGCCCGGATGGTCTCCCGGTGCGGCCGGCGGGTCACACCGCGCTCCAGATCGCTGATCGCCCGAACGCTCACCTTGGCGTCGGCGGCCAGGTCTTCCTGGGACAGGCCGCGCTCGACCCGCAACTCGACCAGCAGGTCGGCGAACGCGACAGGATCTGACACATCGACATCCATAGCTCGGCACGGGCACCGTGTTGCGGTGCCCGTCCGGCATGGTAGGACCTCGATTCAAGGCCTGGCTACGCTCCAAGCACGAGGTTGAGCAGGCTGGCCTCCTGCGGGATCGTCGCGTTGCCGCCGACCTGGGCGATGCGATCGCCCTTGCGGATGACCAGGTTGTTCAGGGTGGTCCCGATCGACTGCGTCTGGAAGCTGAACGCGTCGTCGCCGAGCCCCGCCTGGTTCACCGGCTTCCACTCGGCATTCTGCTGGCGGAAGTTGTCCATGTAGCTGGCGTTGAGCTTGTCGTAGATGATCATCAGGACAAACTCGGACGTGTTGGTGACCTTCTTCTTGCCCCGGTAGCTGCATTCGAGGGTGTCACCTTGCTTTTCCGCATCCACGTCGTTCGGGAACGTCATGTCGAGCTTGTCGCCGGCGGTGGCGCTGCTCGGGCACGACAGCCCGGTGCTCTTGGCGGCGGTGGTCTGGGTCCCGGCCGGCCCCGGGTTGGCCGCAGCCGGCCCCGAGGCCGTGCCGCCGTCGTCTTTGCTGCCGCAGCCGGTCGAAACCAACAAAATGACCGCCCCCAGCAGGGCGGCGCCGAAAACGCGCGTTCTCACAGGCTCCTCCTCTGGTCGTACGCGCGCCGTACGCTACGGACCGTCGAGGTCGCCCGACCATGCGCAATCAGTGGAAGTACCGGCGGAAACACCGGCGACATCCACGAATGACGAACTATCAGCGGGTGGGGTCGGCCAGCGCGAGGCGGAGCCCGAAGCCGATCAGGGCGACCCCGGCGACCGCGTCGATGATCCGACGGACCCGGGGCCGGTCGAAGAGTCGCCGGCCGCTCGCCACGACCACGCTGTACCCGGCCAGCCAGCCGAGCGTGATCAGGCTGAACGTGAACCCCAGCCCCAGGAACGCGCCGAACGCGGCCGCGTGTCCGACCCCGGCCGGCACGAACTGCGGCAGCAGGCTGACGAAGAACGCGGCCATCTTGGGGTTGGCCAGGTCGTTGACCAGACCCTGCCGGTACGCCCGCCAGCGCGCCGGCTTGGTCCCGGTCCGCGGCCTCGAGACCTGCGCCGGCTGCCGTTTGACCGCCGCCCACAGCGCGTGCCCGCCGAGGTAGAGCAGGTAGGCCACGCCGACCAGCTTCAGCGCCAGGAACGCCGGCTGGGACGCCCGCAACAGCGACGCCGCGCCCAGGCTCGCGGCCATCGTCCACACCGCCTGGCCGGAGGCGACCCCGGCCGCGGTCCACACCCCGCCAGCCCGTCCGCCCAGCAGCGCGTTGCGGATCGTCAGCGCGGTGTCCGGCCCTGGGGTGCAGATGACGACCAGCGACAGGGCCAGGAAGGCGAGCAGCACACCGCGAGTCTCGAACGCTCGCCGCCTTCGTCGCAACCCCGTTCCCGATACCGCACCGTCAGCCGATGGCGCTACTGGCCGATGGCGCGCGAGAGTAGGGTGCGGCGGTTGCGGGTGGACGTCTTGGCGAAGATGGACTTCAGGTGGTCCTGCACGGTGTGCTCGGACAGGTGCATCCGGCCGGCGACGTCCCGGGTGTCACTGCCGCCGGCCAGATGGCGCAACAGGTCGAACTCCCGGTCGCTCAACCCGTAGGCCCGGGCGAAGACGGCCAGGCGCTCCGCCGGCGAACTGTCCTCAATGGACACAGCCACGTCCGCTCCGATGCGCGCGGCGCGCAGGGTCAGCCACCGACCGTCGGCCAGGTGCACCCGGGCGCTGGGCGCGTTTGCGTCAACCCCAGCCTCGTTGGCCAGCAGCTGGGCGGCCACGTTGTAGGCGGCGGCCGGGATCGGCTGACCCGAGGTCGGTACCAGCGTGCGCAGGTACTCGGTCGTCGGCGCCGTCTGGCCCAGCACCTCCAGCTCGCCGTCGAGCAGGAGCACCACCGGTCCAGCCCGCTTCGTCGTTGAAGGCGTGCCGTTGAACGTCAATGCCTGCGCCCGACGCAGCGCCGTCGTCACCGGGCCGATCACGGCGGCGAGGAGGCGCTGCTCGGCCGCGGTGAACTCCGCGTCGTCGCGGGTACGCCACAGGTCCAGGAAGCCCCAGCACCCGTACCGGTCCCGGAACACCGCCGAGGCGACGTCGCCCACCCCGTACGAGTGGAGCAGGTCGCGCCAGACCAGACTCCGCTGCCGGTCGCCCCCGGTGGCGTCGCGCAACCGTCCGACGCCGTCCAGGTCGGTCCACCGGTTCACCGTGGTGAGGTACTTGAGCCGGATCAGGCGCGGCAGGTCGGACACGTTCGGCACGTGGGCGAGTGGCGCCACCCCGACCGAGGTCTCCGGATCGGTGAGCACGAATGCGTACGCGTCAAATGCCATCGCGCGCCGGATCTCGTCGAGCAGCCTCACCCGCAGCCCGGTCGGGTCTCCGCCGGCCGCGCAGACCCGCTCGATCCGCTCCAGCACCACCTCAGGGTACGGATCGCGATACCCCAGATTGTTGGGATGGTGAGGCGGGGTCGGCCGCGCGACGGTGGTGGCATGACCACTCTCCACATCGAACACGCGATCACCGACTACGCCACCTGGAAGGGGGCGTTCGACCGGTTCGCCGAGGCTCGGCTGCGGGCCGGGGTGCGCGGGCACCGCATCCGCCGCCCGGTCGACGATCCCGCGTATCTCTACATCGACCTCGACTTCGCCACCGAGGAGCAGGCGGCCGCGTTCCTGGGCTTCCTTCGTACCCAGGTGTGGGCGTCGCCGGGGAGCGCGCCGGCCCTCGTTGGCGCGCCGCAGACCCGGATCCTCACCACCATCGACGAGTCTTGACGCCGCATGCTACCTTCTCCGCCATATAACGGCGGACGGAGTATCAGGTGGGTCGAGCCATCCCCGGTCTGGCGGCCTTCGCGGCCGGTGTGCTGATGCAGCAGGCGTTCGCCTTCCGCGCGCCCGGCGGCCGAGGGGCGCTCGTCGCACTGGTCGCCGTGGTCGGGGTCGCGACCGGGGTCTCCTCCCTCGCGCCACGGCTGCGCCGCTTCGCCTGGCTGGTCGCCGCGGCCGGGGTGCCACCGGCGTTCGCGGTCACCTACTACCAGTTCCAGCTCATCCCGCTCCGCTACCCCGGGCTGACGCTGGTGGTCGTCATGGGGTCGGCCGGGCTGGTCCTCGCCGGCGTACTGCTCGCGCTGCGCGATCCGGACCGGTCCGTTCGGGTGGCCATCGGAGCCGGATTCGCCGCCGGCATGGCGGTCGGCCCGCTCGTCGTCGGCGACGTCGGCCGGTGCGACGCCGTCCTCGCGGTGGTGCTCGTGGGCGCCTTCCTCGTCCAACGTAGGTCCACAGTGGACGTCCAACGAGAGGTCCCTTGGCTGACGGTCGGCGTCGGCGTGGTCCTCATCGGCGTCCAGTACTGGTTGCTGCAGGCCCACGTGCTGCCCGGCGGCGACGACTACCCGTACCGGACCGGGCCCGGGGCCATGCTGATCTGGGCCTGGTCGTACGGGCTGGGCATCGCGGTCATCCTGACGCTCGCGGCACTGGCCTACCGACAGGCGGGCCCGGCCGGTGCCCGCTGGGCGGTGGCGCTGGCCGCGCTGGCCTTCCCGGCGGTCGCGCGCTTCAGCCCGTCGTACGGCCATCCATCGTGGTGGTTCCAGGTGGTGGCCGGACTGGCGGGCGCGGTGCTCGGGATCCTGCTCACCGCACGATCCCGACCGTCCGAAGTGGAGGCGCCATGGGACGCGGTCGGGCTCATCGGTCTCGCGACCCTGGTGTCCCTGTACGGCCACGACTCTCCGGCGTGGGTGTCGCTGGTCGGCGCCGGCCTGGTCGGGCTGGTGCTCTCCGCGGCCCTGATCCCCTTGGTCCGCCGCACCGGTGTGGCCCTGGCCGCGGTCGGCACCGGCTTCGCGCTGTGGGTCTACGCCGGCCGCGCGCTGGGCCCGATCACCGACGTGGACATCGCCCGCCCGGCGATGGTCGCCTGGCCGCTCGTCGCCGCGACCGTCCTCGTCGCGCTCCACCTGCTGCCGGGCCTGATCCGGACACGTCACGTTGCGCGATAGCCGGCGGCCTGCAGGGCGCGGTGGCCGTCACGGCAGCTCCCCTCGCTCGGGCGTCCACCGTCCATTCTGGCCGCCCGCGCTCAGGTAGCTAAATCTCGCGTCGCGACCCCATCACCGTGGCGAACCAGATCAACAGACCGGTCAGTACGATCGAGACGCCGACCGCGGGCAGGTAGTCCACCGGGTCGGCGTCGCGCACGATCGCGCCCAGCGCCCCGGCCAGCCCGGTCGGCACCCAGTGCGCGAGCCAGCCGATGTTGCCCAGGACTGCCAGCACCAGCAGCGCGACCAGCGAAACCCCGGCCGCGGCGAGGGTTCCGCGGACCACCGACGCGACGGCGGCGACGGTCGCGACCGCGAACGCGAGGAACAGCACGCCATAGGCGAGGCCGATCAGCATCCGCCCGACCGGCGGTGCGCCGATGAGCACGGCCGTCTCGTACCAGGTGGCGGCCACGCCGAGGACGAGCCCCGCCACGGCCGCGATGGTGTTCACCGCCAGCGCCGGCACCAGGATCCGACCGACCGAGTCCACCCGGGTGCGCAGGAAGATGGCCATCTCGCGCCGCGCGTCGAACGCCAGCGCCGAGGCCGAGACGAGCACCACCACCAGCAGGCCGATCTGCGAGGCGTTGCCGACGAACTGGGCAATGCCGTCGGCCGGTACTGGCGGAGGCAGCTCGAACTTGATCCGACCCGTACCGGCACGCCCCAGGATGTCGCCCAGGTACCGCACCGTGAACGGCCCGGTGATGCCGAAGAACATGTACACCGCGAGGATCGCCACCAGCCGCCGGGTACGGACCAGGCGCAGCCACTCCAACCGCCACAGCGTCATGACGTCAGCTCCAGGAAGACGTCCTCCAGGTCGGGGGCGAGCGGGGCCAGGCTGACCACCCGCGCGCCCGCCTCGGCGAGGGCCCCAGGCAGGCGCGACTCGGCCTCGGCGAGCGAGGAGACGTTGCACCGCAACGTGTCCGGCCCGTCCGGCTCGACACCGGTCACCCATGGAAGGGCGCGCAGCGCCGCCGCGACGCCGTCGGTGGGCGGCCTCAGCTTGATCCGGTACGCCGGCACCGCGCGGCCGACGAGCAGGTTCGCGATCGGCCCCTGAAACAGCAGCCGGCCCGCCCGCAGCACGCCCACCGTGTCACACACCTCCTGCACGTCGCCGAGGATGTGGCTGGACAGGATCACGGTGGCGTGCCCACGCATCCGGGCGATCAGGTCGAGCACCTCGCGCCGGCCGGCCGGGTCGAGCGCGGAGGCCGGCTCGTCCAGGAGCAGCACCTCGGGTTCGCCGACGATTGTCGCGGCCAGTCCGAGTCGCTGCAGCATGCCCCGCGAGTACCCACCGACCCGCCGGTCGGCCGCGTCGGCCAGGCCGGCGTCGGCGAGCACCCGGTCCGGGTCGGCCGCGACCCCCATCAGACCGCGCGCCAGTTCGACCACCTCGCGACCGGTCAGCCAGGGGTCGAACTGCGGGGTGTCCGGCAGCAGCGCCACCTTTCGCTTAGCGACCGCGATGGTCAGCTCGCCGGCGGTGGGCTTTCTCAGGCCGGCGAGCAGCGCCAGCAGGGTGGTCTTGCCCGCGCCGTTGGGGCCGACCAGGCCGTAGACCGAGCCCTCCGGTACGGCCAGGTCGACGCCGTCCAGCGCGGTGTGCGTGCCGTACCGCTTGGTCAGGCTCGCGGTCTTGACGATCATTTGTGTTCCTTGCCGACCAACAGGTAGACGATCCCGCCGATCGGCACCGAGAAGAAGCAGATCAGCGCCCACGCCCACTTCGGCAGGTATCGCACCGGTGAGCGGGCCAGGTCGATCAGGCAGTAGACGACGAACCCCAACGCGATCACCAGAATCGGCGCCAGGGCCGCCCAGTTCACGTCGCTCAAGGACGTCGCGGCCAGTTCCATGCCCACCTCCCCACCTCGCCACCTCGCCAGGTCGCCAGGTCGGTCAGGAGCCTACTCGCCGCAATCGGTATCACTCTCGGCCGGAGCCGCGGTCGGAGCCGGGACCGGGACCCGCCGGCGCCGCGCGACGGCCCGCATTCACGGATTGAAGCACACCCGACCTCTGGTCAGGGGGTAACGGGGTAGGCACCGCGGCCGCCCCAGGAGGCGAGCATGCGGACCAGGGCGCGCGGCCCCTGCACCGTGATGGCGCTGGTACGCATGGCCGCCGCGAGGGTGATCCGCCCGGTATGCCAGCGGGTCAGCGACGCCGAGTCGGTGGCGACCACGACCTCCTCCGGCTGCCCGGGCCGGCGCGTGCAGACCTCGACGTGATGCGGGTCGGCGAGCAACCAGAACCGCCGCCGCGCGTCGTCGGAGACGTCGACCCGCAGCACCACCGTCCGGGTCGGCAGCCGGTCATCGGGTACGTGCCTGGCCAACCCCCACAGCACCACGCCGGCGTCGTAGTGCTCCGGCGCGTAGTCCAGCCAACGCTCGCCCCAACTGCCGAGCGCATCGACGACCGGCTGCAGGGCCAGCCCGGCCGGGGTCAGCTGGTAACCGCCGCGCCCCAGCCGCTCCACCAGGCCATACCCGGCCAGCGCCCGGAGACGTTGCGAGAGCAACGTCCTCGACAGTCCCGGTGCGCCGTCGAGGATCTCGGTGAAGGTCGCGCAACCCAGCAGAAGGTTGCGGAGGATGATCGGCGTCCACGGAGTCGCGAAGATCTCGGAACCGCGCGCCATCCCGCAGTACTGCCCATAGCCCACCCGGCCATCGTCACACGACCGCGGCCGATGCCAAGTCCACTTCCTGTACTGGATCCACCGCGATCCTTCCGCGACGCTGTCGAGTATGGAGACGATCGTCGTCGGCGCTGGCCAGGCCGGTATCGCGACCAGCCACGAGCTCGCGGCGCGCGGTGTCGACCATCTCGTGCTGGAGGCCGGCCGGATCGGTCAGACCTGGCGTACGCGGCGGTGGGACAGCTTCCGGCTCGTCACTCCCAACTGGATGAACGTGCTGCCGGGACAGGCCCCGACCGGACCCGCCGAGGGCTACTCCACCGCCGACGCGTTCGTAGCCGGCCTGTCGGACCACGCGGCCCGTCGCGGGCTCCCGGTCGTGGAGAACACAACGGTCGTGACGGCCTGCCGCACGGGAGACGGGTTCACGGTACGGACGGCGGACGCCTCCTACACCGCGCGGACGCTCGTCGTCGCGAGCGGTTTCCAATGGCAGCCTCGGGTTCCGGCCGCTCGGCTGCCACCCGGGATCGCGAGCGTGCACTCCTCGGCGTACCGCAACCCGGCGAACCTCCCCGACGGCGCGGTCGTCGTGGTCGGCTCAGGCCAGACCGGCTCGCAGCTCGCGCTGGAGCTCGCCGGCGCCGGGCGGACCGTGTTCCTGTGTACGAGTCGGGTGCGCCGCCTTCCCCGTCGCTACCGCGGCCGGGACATGATGGCGTGGTGGCACGCGATGGGCCTGTACCGGCAGGGCCGCGCGGACCTACCGGATCCGGCCGTCGCCGACCTGGCCCAGCCGGTCGTCGCCGGCACCGAGGGCGGTCGCAGCATCAGCCTGCACCAACTGTCGAGGGCCGGCGTCACCCTACTGGGCCGGCTGCTCACTGTGGACAGTTGGACCCTTCGGCTCGGCGAGGACCGCGATGAGAACATCGCCTACGCCGACCGGTCGGCGGACGAGTTCCGGCGCGAGGTCGACACGTTCCTCGGCGACACGGCGTTCGAGCGCGAGATCGCCGACGAGCCGGAACCCCTGAAGGAGGCGCCGCGCGAGCTCGACCTGCGTCGCGAAGGAGTCGGATCGGTCCTATGGTGCACGGGCCACACGCCGGCCGTCGATTGGCTCGACGCCCCACTGTCCACACCGGACATTCACGTGGTCGGTCGGCCGTGGCTGACCTGCCGGGCGTCCGGCATCCTGCACGGCATGCCGACAGATGCCGCGCGCGTGGCAGCCGTGATTGCCCGTACCGCCTAGCTCACCAGACGTACGGGATCAGCCGCTTACGGGTCGCCGCGTACTCCCGGTACCGGTCGCCGAGCGCGGCCTCGAGGGCGCGCTCCTCGACGCCGATCCGGTACACCAGGGCGGCGGTGGCCGCCACCGCGACCGCGAGCAGCGAGAGCCAGTTGCCCAGGAGCAGGCCGATCCCGACGAGCACCAACAGGAGTCCGGTGTAGCTCGGGTGGCGGAGCACCCAGTACGGCCCGGTCGCGATCACCGGTTGGTCGCCGCTGGTCTCGATGGTGAACGTGAAGTACCGACCCAGTGTGCGGAAACTCCACTGCCGCAGGGCGATGCCGGCCCACAACAGGACGAGGGCCACCCACCTCGCCGCCGTCACCGGCCCGATGGCGGCCGACGGCACGTTGCGCAGCGCGAAGGACGCGACCAGTACGCCGGCCGCGACCATGAGGACAAGATTCCGGGTGCTGGCCCGGTCGACGCTCGTCGCCTCGGGCCGGTAGTTGACGCTCTGCCGCAGCTCCATGCCCACCCAGACGACTCCGGTCAGCAGTACCAGGATGCGCAGGACGGTGGGCACGGCCCCAACGCTACGTCGGCCGGCGCAGCCATCCGTGCAGGAGCACGCCGAGCCCCGGCAGGCTGGCGACGAAGACAAGGATCCCGCAGGTGACCGCGGTGGCCAGGCCCCACTGCGCGGACAGACCGGTGGCGGCGAACGCCCAGGCCGCCGCGCCCTCGCGCGGCCCCCAGCCGGCGACGTTGAGCGGGACCGCGGTGGCCAGGAGCACCAGGAACACCAACGGCAGCAGCACGGTCAGCGGGGCGGTCACGCCGGCCGCCCGGGCGGCGATCAGGAACGTCGTCGCGTTGCCCGCCAGCACCAGGGTCGACGCCGCGCCGACCCGGACCCAGTTGCCGTGCGCGATCAGTCCACCGCGCACCTCGTCGCCGAGCGCCCACCGGCCACCCTTGCTGTCGCTCGCGCGGACCAGGGCGGCCGCCGCCAGCCCGGCGAGGACGAGAGCCGCCGCGACCGCCGGCAGATAGGGGCGCACCGGGGACGGGAACACGGCGAGGACGACGACGGTGATCGCGATCTGGACGGCCTGGCCTGCCACCCGGTCCAGGACGGCCGCGCGGACACCCAGGCCGACGTCCCCGATCGCGAGTCCGTGGCGGGTGGCGCGGTGGACGTCGCCGAGGATTCCGCCCGGCAGCGTGGTGTTGAGGAACTGCGAACGGTAGTACGAGCCGACCGCCTCGGGCAGCGGGAGGCGGACCCCGAGACCGGCTGCGATCACGCTCCACCGCCACGCGCACCCGACCGTGACGACCACCCCTACGGCGAACGCCGCCAGCAGCGCCGTGGCGTCCACCGCGCGGATCCCGTGCAGGAACGGGCCAGTGCCGACCCGCCACACCAGCAGGCCCATGATGCCGAGCCCACCGAGCAGTCGGACCCACGTCCAGATACGGCGTGTCCGCACCCGTGGAGGCCGGACGGCCGTCGACGTGTCGAGCACCGCGACATCTTCCCCCACACCCATCACCGACGGCAGGACCACCGGGGCGGTTCACCCGGCCTTCTTGCGATATTTAAATCCCTGGCTGTGTCGTAGAGTGCGTCTGGTGATCGCCTCCACCGGTACGGCCGGCCTCACCGAGCTCGTACGGCGCTACTACGACCACAACATGGCCGCGTTCGAACGCCTCGGGCAGGGCGGGGCGTCGATCCACCGGGCCGTCTGGGGCCCGGGCGTGTCGACCCGTATGGCCGCCATGCATCACGTCGACGAACTGCTCCTGGCGACGCTGCCGCCCGACCTCGACCGGCCCACCGTGGTCGACCTCGGCTGCGGCGTCGGGGCCAGCCTCCGCTACCTCGCCGATCAGGTCGAACTGCGCGGCGAGGGGCTCACGATCAGTGGCCGGCAGGCCGACCGGGCAGCCACCCTGCTCGCCGACGCTGGCCTGACCGACCGCGTACGGTGCCGGGAAGGTGACTTCCTGTTCGTGCCGGACGACCTGGCGGGCCGGGCCGACCTCACCTTCTCCATCGAGGCGTTCGTACACAGTCCCGACGCCGACCGGTACCTGCACGAGGCCGCCCGCACGCTGCGCCCGGGCGCCCGGCTCGTCGTCTGCGACGACTTCCTCACCTCGGCCGATCCACCCGAGTCGCACCGAGCCGCCCGGTGGCTGGATGAGTTCCAGGACGGCTGGCGCATCGGATCGTTGGTTACGGTCGACCGGCTCCGCTCGCTGGCCGCCGGGCACGGGTTGACCCTCGCCCGCGACCTCGACCTGACCCCGTGGTTGGAGCTGCGCCGCCCACGCGACCGGTTCATCAGCGTCCTCGTCGCGCTGGCCCGGGTCGCCCGTCCCGGCGGCGACTATTGGCGGTCCCTGGTCGGCGGCAACGCGCTCCAGCTGGCGCTGCTGCACGGTCTGCTGAGCTACCGGTTCCTCGAGTTCCGCTCGGCCGGCGAGGGTTGATGCCCGTCGTTCGGGTGACGGCAGAACCCGTGCGTGCCCGCCTATCCTCAGTCCGTGCCCATCCCCCCGCCCCGCCGCGCTCTCGGCGTGCTGATAGCCGGCCTGGCTCTGCTGCTCGTTGCGGGCTGCACCACCACGGCCGCTCAGACGGCGTTCCGGGCGTTTCCCCACTCGCCGTACGCCGACATCCCGACCCTGCTGAACCAACAGGCCCGCGCGCTCGAGCTGGGCGACGAGGCGGGATGGCTGGCACCGGTGGACGCCACCCAGATCGCCGTCGTCCAGCGGTATCGCGACCTCTTCCGGTCCATGCGCGCGGCCGGCGTGCTGAACCTGGTCCCGATCGTCAACCCCGCCGACGTCGCCCACATCAAACCGGGGACGCGTCTGCTGGTCGCGGTCGGCTATGCGTTCTGCGTCCAGGTGGCGGACTGTCCCACCACCGGTCTGGGCGGCGCGTCGCAGAACACCGAAACGATCTTCACTCAGGTCACCTTCATCGAACGGGGCGAGACCGTCGCGATCAGCGCATTCGAGCTCACGCCCATACCCATCAGCGGACTCGGCCGGGCGCCGTGGATCGACAACCCGAACCTGGAGTTCCTCTCCGGCACCCGGGTCACCGTGATCGCGTCGGCCGACATGAAGAACCGGATGGCGTCTGCCCTCGCCGCCGCCGACGCGGCCGCGACGGTGGCCGACCGGTACGCGCAATGGGTCTGGCCCGTGCGGTACCTCGTCTACCTGGCCAATCCGAGCGAGTGGCGGGCCTGGATCGCCGGCTCGCCCGGCAGCGACGGCGTCGTGGCGTACGCCGCGGCTCCGAGCACCAGCAGCGAGGTGGTCGTCGTCAACGTCGCCCTGCAGGACACCAACGCGGATCCGTTGGTCTCCGTGCTGCGGCACGAGTTCGGCCACGTCGTGACGCTGCTCGGCGTGCACCGCAACGATGTGACGGCGCCGCACCTTATCGTCGAGGGCATCGCCGACTACATCGCCGAGGACGGCCGGCCACTCTCCGCCTACCTCCCGCTCAGCCTGGTCCGCCAGTACGTCCATAGTGGACGCTTCAACGGTGACCTCGACGCGGTGGAGGATCTCTTCCACAGCAGCAATCTGCGCGACGTCGAGATCGCGTACGGCCTGGGCATGTTGACCATCCGTTGCATCGCCGACAGGTACGGCAAGCCCAAGATGCTCGACTTCATCGAGCGGGCACTGCGCAAGCGGGCCAGTGTCGACGCGGCCGCGACGACGGCGCTGGGCGAACCGTGGTCGGCGGTCAGGTCCACCTGCGCCAGCTACATCCGCGCGGTCTGAACCGCCGGATATCGGGTGGACAGCTCCGCGCCGATGCGGGCCAGCTCGTCCTGGACCGCGACCGGCTCCACCACGTCGAGCATCGAACCCCAGCCGGCCAGATGGCGTGCGATGTCGAGCGGCGTTGGCGCGCCGAGCCGCACCCGCGTGCGGCCGTCGCCGAGATCCGCGTCAACCTGGCAGTGCCGCCCGAACTGGTCGCGTAGCACCTGGACATACCGGGTCGGGGCGAGCACCGTCGTCCAGGTCCGGGACCGTCGCTCCTCGACCTCGTCCACGACCTGGCGCCACGCCTCGTCGAGGGTGAAGTCGTCCGGACGGGACGCCGGCTCGTCGGTCGCCTCGGCCCCGACGATCCGGTCCACCCGGAAGGTGCGCTGGCCCCGGTCAGTCCCCGCCAGCAGGTACCAGACGTCGTCCTTGTCGACCATGCCCCACGGATCCACGAGACGTTCGGTGTGCCGCCCCGCCCCGCTGGCGTAGCTCAACCGGACCCGGCGGCGCCCGATCACGGCCGCCTGCAACAGGTTCACGAGCTCGGGCCGGTCCTTGGCCCGGTCGCCCCACCGGGTCGGATCGATCATCGTCGCGCCGGCGGCCGCCTCCGCCTCCTCCCGGAACGTGGTTGGCAACGCCCGCACCAGTTTGCGCAGAGCCGCCCTGGCCTCGCCGGAGACCGCGGCGGCCGGACCGACGAGCAGGAACAGTGCCCGTGCCTCGGCGGCGGACAGGCCGGACAGGTCGGTGCGGGCCCCGCCGACCAACGACCACCCGCCGCCCCGACCCGCCTGCGGGTACACGGGAATGCCGGCCGTCGACAGCGCCTCGAGGTCGCGGCGCGCGGTGGCCACCGAGACCTCGAGCTCGCCGGCCAACTCGGCCGCGGTCACCCGGCCGCGGGCCTGCATCAGCAGCAGGGCGGCGATCAGACGGTCCGCGCGCATGGCTTCAACTTCCCGCTAAAAGTACGCACTCGATGAGCACTTTACCTCCCGAGAATGAGCCGCATGTTGCGAGGACTCACCACCATCAGCTACTTCGCCGACGACGTCGCCGCTGCCGCGCAGTGGTACCGCGACGTGCTCGGCTTCGAGCCGTACTTCAGCCGCGACGTCAACGGTGCGCCGGCGTACGTCGAGTTCCGGATCGGCGACCGCGAGCACGAACTGGGAATCATCGACCGCCGGTTCGCCCCGAACCCGAGCGGGGACGGCCCGGCGGCGCCATCGTCTACTGGCACGTCGACGACGTGCGGGCGGCGCTCGACCGGCTGCTCGAGCTGGGCGCGCGCCCGTACGAGGAGATGGTCGAGCGCGGCCCGGGATTTGTGACCGCGAGCGTGGTCGACCCGTTCGGCAACATCCTGAGCGTCATGTACAACCAGCACTTCGTCGACATGGTTAGCCAACGCGTCGGTTTACGCGAAACCGAGACCTGACGCCAGAGTCCCCCGTCGTGTTAAACATTTGCGTGACGGTGGTTAAACGCCGTAGTAGACTCGATCTCATGGCTACGACGATCGGGTTCCGACCGACCGAGGACGACGAGCGCATCATCAAGGCCGCGATGCGGCCTGACGAGCGCACCAGCGATGTCATTCGCCGCGCCCTACGCCTACTCGACCGCGAGGTCTGGCTGTCCCGCGCTCGCGACGACGCGGAGCGCCTCGCAACGGAGGACCTCAGTACCGAGGCCGACGCATGGTGATTCGCGGTGCTGTTTATCGCATCGACCTCGGGGAGTCCAAACGCGGGCATGAGCAGCGGGGCAAACGCCTCGGCCTGGTGCTGAGCCCCACCTCCATGCCGTGGAGTGTGGCCACTGTCGTTCCCACATCGACAACGGCTCAGGAGGCCGTGTTTCGGCCGGTGCTCGACATAGACGGCCAGGCCACACGCTTCCTGGTTGACCAGATTCGAAGCGTCGACATCGACTACATCATCGGCGATCCCGTTCACTACCTCGAACGCGACGAGCTTGCTGAGGTCGAGCACGCAGTGATCAGGTACCTCGGGCTGTAGGCCTTCTGGCTGCCGGGCCAGCACCATCCACTGTGGAGAGACACGTAAGCACGAGAGACTTGCCGGGAAGTGAACGTCCGCGCGTCCGCCCGGAAAGGCCTCGGCGTACCCGACGTGCGACGATCGCCTCATGGCGCTCTCTTCCGCGGCGGGGGTCACGACGCCCTTGCTGCATATCGGTTTCGAGTCCGCGGGCGAGCCCGGCGCGACACCCGTCATCCTGCTGCACGGCTTCCCGTACGACGTGCGTGCGTTCGACGAGGTGGCGCCGGTCCTCGCGGCCGGCGGTGCATACGTGCTCGCACCGTACCTGCGGGGCTTCGGTCCGACGAGGTTCCTTGACGACTCCACGATGCGGTCCGGGCAACAGGCCGCCATCGGGCAGGATTTGATCGACTTCCTGGACGCCATGGGCATCGATCGGGCGATCCTGGCGGGGTACGACTGGGGCGGGCGCGCGGCGTGCATCGTGGCGGCCACGGCTCCCGAACGCGTGCGGGGCCTGGTCACCGTTGGCGGGTACAACATCCAGGACATCGCCCGCGCGAACGAGCCGACCGCGCCCGAATGGGAGAGCACCTACTGGTACCAGTACTACTTCCACGGCGAACGCGGACGCCGGGGGCTCGACCGCAACCGCGACGAGCTCTGCGAGCTGCTGTGGCGGATGTGGTCGCCCACGTGGTCCGCGGCCGCCACGGCGTTCCCGGCCAGCGCGCCGAGCCTGCACAACCCAGACTTCGTCGAGGTTGTCATCCACTCGTACCGGCACCGGTACGGTCTGGTCGACGGCGATCCCCGGTACCAGCAGCTGGAGGACCTGGTCGCCCGCCAGCTGGCCATCACCGTACCCACGGTCGTGCTCGAGAGTGGCGACGACGGTGTGGGCGGTCCGGCGGCCGACGACCGCGCACTCTTCACCGGCGGATATGAGCACCGACTGCTGCCGGGGATCGGCCACAACGTGCCGCAGGAGGCGCCCGTCGCCTTCGCCGAGGCGGTGGCCAGCCTGCTGCCGTGACGGCCTCAGGGCTGCAGGAGGGTCGCGGTGTTGAACGGCTCGACCCGGGCCCGCATGTCCGCGTAGGCGGTCAGGAGCAAGGGCGTCGTCAGCACGGCCAGCGCGCCGAACCCGAGGGCTGTCACGCCGGTCGACACCGCGCTGCCCAGGATGAGCCGGGGATCGTTGGCGTCGGTCACGCGCAGGGCCGCCTGGACCGCGGAGCCGATGACCGAGGTGACCAGGCCGACCACCGGGTACATGACGAGGATCGTCGCGAGTCGGGCCAGCGACGCGCCGAACGCGCCGTGGAACAGCTTGAAGCACCGACCGATGCCGGCCCCGCGCTCGAACACCACCACCGCGGGGAGCAGGCTCAGCACCGCCGCGAAGTAGAGCCCCGGCAGCACGCAGGCGCATACCCCGACGAGCACCATCGGTATCGCGATCAGGTACCAGCCCAGCAGCGGGAGCAACCGCCCGCCCGCGGTCGTCAGGCCTTCGCTGATCCGCACCGGTGCGCCGATCGCGGCTGCGAAGCTGACCCGCAGGGTGGCCAGCGATACCACCGCGCCCACCAGAACGCTGATGGCCAACAATCCGGCGGCCGAGCCGAAGGCGGTGAGCACATCTCCCATTCCGAAGCTGAACTCGCCCGACCGCAGCGACGGGTCCACGGTGAGTGGCAACCGGTCCAGCATCACGGCGACCGGTGTCTGCACCGCGGTGCCGATCACCACCGCGACCAGTTCGAGCACCAGCAGCTGTGGCCAGGCCGCGCGGATGATAGCCATCGCGCGCCGCCACCAACCGGCGTAGTCGGAACTGACCAACGGATCGTTCGGCGACGGTTGCCACATCGCCGCGCCGTACTGAGCGGGCGGTCCGTACTGCGCCGGCGGTGCGTACTGTGGCAACCCGTACTGCGGCGGCACACCGTACTGCGCCTGCGGGTAGGACGGACCGGGTTGACCACCTTCAGCGGGCGGCGGTGGGTACGGCGCGGACATGCCCGCCACGGTAGAACACGGGCGCCAACGAATGTTTCGATGCTGACAGGATGGGTGGCGTGCATTCCTACAACCCGTCGCCGACGGCCCTTCGACCCCTGATGAACATGTTCTGGTCGCCGGGAGTTGCCACCGCAGCACTACGTCGAACGAACCTATCCCGTTTCCTGGTGGAAGGGCCGCCACGGCGCCAACGACGAGGCGCTTCGCCAGTTCCTCCCGCAACTGGCCTAGAGACCGTCTACAGTGGATCGGTCAGTTGTCCCACCAGTCGAGGACCCGCAGCGCGCGTAGCGTGTTCCAACGGCTGGGCTTCCCGTCGCCGTCCTCCAGTTCGAAGTGGACGCGGCCCTCATG
>Ga0163163_10001856_pt1 | contig 17840 bp, 15 predicted proteins | sample S65metaG_FD_119766 | JGI IMG/M metagenome (GOLD analysis project Ga0163163, IMG submission 119766) | Switchgrass rhizosphere microbial communities from Kellogg Biological Station, Michigan, USA - S6-5 metaG | ecosystem: Host-associated > Plants > Roots > Rhizosphere > Soil | place: USA... | reverse complement strand
CTGGAGGAGTTGTGCGTTTAAAACCGCTTCATCTTTGGGGACTGATCGCCTTAACGGGCATGGGGTTGTATGCGTCGCCACCGACCACCGGAGCGAAGTTTTGGTCCACCGATCCTAATCTCGATTGCTCTGCGGCCCATGCCCTGGCTATTCAAGTCCAGCTCGCCACGGGAGGACTGGGGACTTCCTGCCTGGTCAGTGGGACGTTTGTTTGGATGGTCGCGGGGGGCGCGTGGAGTTCTTCGATCCGCGTAGCGGCACCCGCGTCAGGCGCGATTGCCGTCGATTATGGCTTCTGGCAGGATGGCAAGCGCATTTCGATGGACGCCACTTCGAGTAACGGCGCCCCGATGGTCTCCAGCAATTTGGTCGAGTTGGTTCTGAACGCCAATCAGCCTTCGGAAATCCGCCTGGTGGGCGCTACGGACAGCGCCCCTCAGTACGCGGCTACGCAGACCGGTTTCGTATACGCAAATATCTTCTGTCCGGACGCCGCCACGTGTGCCAACGTGGTCCCGCAGTTGTTGTATTCCTTCTCGTCGATCAAGCCCTGGTCGCTAGCCGTTCCGATCGCGTGGGACTCCGGCTTTTCTTCTTTTCAGCCGCCTGGCATCCTGCCCAGATGGTCGGCGACGGGCATCCAGGACGCCACACACGAGATTTCTTTCGCGATTTGCAACCAGTTCAGAGTGCCGGCGGTCTTCAGCGTTCAAGTATTCGACGCCAACGGATCTCTGATCGGACAAGCCGCGACACCGTCGATTCCCGTAGCGACTGTGCAGGGGTTTCTTCTGAGAGATCTCATACCAACGCCCTTGCCGCCGGGCGTTCTGAAGATTACCGTTGACGGCGGACCTAGTCTTTCCTCAGTGGCGTTCTTTCAGTTCGAGGGCGACTCCGCCACCAATTTGCAGGTTTCCTACGACGGACCGCTCAATCCGGTTCCAGGTCTAAGGTAGGACGTCCGAGTATAGGGGTAGTGGTGGTCCGCGATCGGGATAAGGCTCGCGTTAACCTTGGGCGGCCTTCGCCTGCTTAGCGACAAGCTGAGCACGGATTGCCTTCATCTGTTCGCGCGCTGCAGCCACGCGCTTCCGGCCATCGGGCGTGGCATCAATCAGCTTCTCGAAGCTGGCGGCAAATTGCGGTCCATAGGCCGCACGGATTTCGCCGAGCAGCGGCTCGAATTTCGAGAAGACACCAATGTGTTCTCCGTTGCTGTCATTGAAGAGCTCTGGGCTTATAGCGCCGTTGTTGACGAGTGCTGCCGCCATGTCCCAATAAGAAAGCACCATACGCAAATAACCACTTTGCTCACTGAACATCGCGGCGTTGACGTCCGCCATCGATTCCGGATTGAACTCCCGAAAGTACCAGTCGCGAGCTTTCCGCATCGTATCGTCCCGGCGTAGTTCGTACAACTTGAGAATCAGACCGCCTTCTTCTGTTTTCGACATAGACAAATGTCCTCCAATTTTGGTCCCCCGACGCCTAACAACGTCGTTCGCAACGAGTGTAGCAGAGCAGGTTTTCAATCGGGTAACGATCAAGCGAGCTTCATACCGCCCCATGAGCTTCCGATAATGATGCTATGAAAGCGCTGCAGCGGGGCTTCGCGTAGACTGCGAGCGAAACCCCTAACACAAGGAGGTGCTGCAGCAGTATGAAACAATTCATCGGATGCGATTCTCACAAGAAGAACCCAAGCTTGGTCTCGGCCCCGGAGCCGGCGCTCAGGTTGCATCCCCGCAGAGCCTTACCCTCCGCTCCGGCCGTTGGTAGTGTATCTGGACGAATGGTTTTTAGCAATGACTGAACCAAAAAACACATTGACGTTCGCAGCGCTTTCAGACATGTTGGATAACGCGCAGCCGCAGTCATGCCGTCAACGATCCTGGCGGTGGAGCCTCGATGGGTCTTTGTCCACTTCGTGGTGGATGACGGCCGTTTGAATCCAGCAACATAGAGCCACCCCCGGCTGAACCCGCTGCTTGTGCCGATCATCGCCGCGCGGCTCGATGCTGAACCTTCTCGCATTATCGGTTCGACAAAGAATCTACGCGAACCCCACGAAATATCCACGTCGCGGGGACAGCCCAGGCAATATCCTGAACTGGTCATGAAGGAATCATTTGTAATTCAGCTCTGGAACATCGGTAAAGGCATGGCCGGTCAGTTGGAAGGATTTATCGAAGAAGTGGACACCGGTAAACAGTGCCGATTCCATTCCGAATTCGAATTGATCGATTTTTTGCGGGAACAAGTTCGCCGGAGCCTGCTTAAAAAGGATGAGACAAGGTGAGTACGATCAACATTGCCCCCCAGCACACCGGTTGCGGGCCCGAGGTCGCGTCGATGGTCCACGATCTGCGCAATCCATTGACGGCAATTCACGGCGGTGCGGAATTACTGGTCGGTTCAACGCTTTCCCAACTACAAATCCACCGGATCGCGCGCAACATGTATGGCGCGTCGCTGCGTATGAAAGAATTGCTGGATGAAATCCTAAACCGGTGGGTTAGCAGAGAAAGAGAAGCGGAACTCTGCGATCTCCGCGCCCTCATCGCCGGCGCAGTGGACAAGATCGCAGTGATTGCCGAGTCTCAATCCGTCCGAATCGTTCGGAACCTCCCCGATCGCTTGGTACTTTCCCTGGAGCGCCATCGCATGCAGAGCGTGGTTGTCAATTTACTGGTGAATGCGCTCGAAGCGATGCCCACCGGAGGAATCATTGACATTTCGGCCGCCTTCGACGAATATTCCGTGGTGATTCAGATCTGTGATAGCGGGCCGGGTATCGCTCCGGAAATTCGCCACCGTCTGTTCCAGCCTTTCGCAACAGCCGGCAAGGCAAATGGCTTCGGCCTGGGACTGGCGCTTTCACGGCAGGCTGTGATCGATCACGGCGGAGAGATGTGGGCGGAGTCGTCTCAGCAAGGCGCCTGCTTCGCCTTCCGACTGCCTAGGACCAACCAAGGGCATACCGTCCTCAAGCTGATGCCGCTTGCTCTCGAAGCCGGTGAATCTGCGGAACCGCCAGGAAGGACGCCCGCAGCGGTTCTCCGGGCTCAAAGGAATCGGCAATTTTCATAATCAGCTCTTGGGCTCGCGCTCGGTGTTGGTTGGCTTTTGCGTGATCCCCTTCGTCCTCGCACAAATCCCCGGCAGTGCGATGGACCTGCCAGCCGGAAACGGGAATCTCCAGCTTGTCAAGGACCGCCAGGGCATTTTCGATATGCGCCCGCGCTTCACGCCCGTGTCCCTCCACCCGGGCCACTCGCGAATTCATCTCCCAGGCGAATGCACGCAGGTTGGGATCTGTGACCGAGAGAGCGGATTCCAAAAGTCCATCCGCCTCGCGCCGAGCGTTCGGGATATCGCCGGCGCTCAAGCGCGCCTCCGTCGCTCCCAGCGCGGCGTGCATTCGCCAGTGCCAATGGAGAAAGAATTTGGGCGTGATGTCATGGTCGCGGACTTGAGCAAATAGTCCCCAAGCCTTCTCGTAATTATCCTTCGTGATTTCCTCATAACCAGCGGCAATCCTCGCGGCAGTCCTGCTCCATATCGCATGTGATTCCACGTCGCTGGACATCGTAACTTCGGCCACGCGGTGAACCCCCGCGAAGTCGAAGCAAAGCAGACGCAACCATGCCTCGCCCAGAACCCAGATCCACGCCTCCGATTCGTTCTTCCTTCCCAATTCCCTTTCTCTCCGAACGATTTGAAGCATTTCTCCAAACCTGCCCAAAGACATAAGGCCCAAGCCCTTCGCGCCATATGCACCAATATAGGCAGTCGGGCCGGTCGCGTTGTCGATCATGATATCCGCTTCTTTCAGAGCCTGCCGACCCTCCCCCTTAAGTACTTGAACGTAGAGATGGTAGACGTGCAGGGGCGCAGTGGGTCCGGCGAGCGAACGAATGGTATTCTCGGCACGCACGCAGATTTCCAGGTCCTCCGCTCGCCAGGAATCGTACAACAGCCGGAAGCAAGCAGCTGCTAACTCGGTCTGCGCCAGAAGCAGCGGATCCGGCAGACCTCGACTCACCTGAAGCGCCTGCTCGAGGACTCGCTCGCCACGAACTTGGTCGCTACGCGCCTGCTCGATGAACCATACTGGAAGCGCCATCTGCATCAAGATGCCGACTTGTTCCGCTGGTAGGTCCGCTTTCGCGGCCAGGACCGCCGCCGTCTCGTAAGATTCGATCGATGCCGACATCTCGCCCAGCGCAAATTGCGCGTCTCCGATTCGCTGATGGATCTGGATTTCAAGCTCAATTCCCGTGGACCGCCCGTGTCCAGAGATCAGTTCCAGCGCCTGCCGGAGAACCTGGATGGAATCGCGATAGGAAAATCGCTTCTGGGTGTTCGCGGCAGCCAGCATCAAACAACGCGTGGCTTGCTCGTAGTCCCGTCCTTTTTCGAAATGCAGCGCAACTTCGGAAGCGAGCTCCGGCCTTCCCTCAAAACAGATCGTCATGAGCCGCTCTCCCAAGCTTCGGTGAAGCTTGGACCGGTTTACGCTCGAGAGGCGCCGATAGAGCGCTTGCCTGTAGAGGGCGTGCCTGAATTCGTAATGCGCTGAATGGGCCCCGTTCGCCGCTGTGTTGATTCCAGCGAACCGTAGGAACTGCTGCCGGCCTGCCAGTCTTTCGTAAGCTGCTTCAATCGAATCCGAGGAAGCATCGAGCATTGCCGCGACGGCCCATACGGAGAAACGCTCTCCAGCTACGCTGGCGCTTTCCAGGACTCGCTGTCCTTCCTCGCTCAATTGTTCAAACTGAATGTCCAGCATTTGCTGCAGCGTGTCGGGGACTCCCGGGTCGATGTCCGCCAGCGGCGCGGTGAGGGCCCAAATTCCACGAGGTTGCGCGATCAGACCCTTCTTCACCAGGTCTTGCACAAGCGCCGCCATAAATAGTGGGTTCCCCCCGCAATGCCGGTGCAACAAGTTTGCGAGAGCCGCGGGAAGACCGCTCTCCGGAAACATCTTCATCAGGTACTCGGCGACATCGGATTCTTCCAGGCGCTCGACCGTAATTTCGTGACACAGGTGCCGGACCAGCAAGTCCTGCTTCAGGGCCTTCAGCGGGCTTTGGGAAAGAATTACGTCCGCGGGCCGGAACGAGCCTAGCAGGAGCAACTTCGCCGGCTCCCGGCGGCGTGCGAACGCGGAGAGAAGGTCCAGGGTAGAAGCGTCCGCCCAGTGAAGATCTTCCAAAATCACCACCAGCGGAGTTTGAGCCGTTATGGCTTCGAGGGCCTCGCAAATTTCCCGCACCATCCGCTCGCGCGTGGTCCCTAGAATCTCCCGTTGGAGCGACTCTCTCTGTTCCGCTTTCACCAGGGATGGAAACTGAATCAGCCAGGTGGGCGCCCGTTTGGCAAGCAACTGGACCAAAGCGCCATCTTCGTTACCTTGCAGGAGTGCGCCCAGCGCTTCGAGCATCGGGTAATACGCTTCTTTCCCGCCGAAACCCTCGAGGCACTGCCCTCGTGCGATCCGCAAATTCGGATCGCCGGCGGCCCGGTGTTGAAAAGCGTCCAGCAATGTTGTCTTGCCGATGCCGGCTTCACCGGTCACGAAGACCACTTGCCGCTGGCCGTCGAGAACTTTTCTTAAATGACTATCAAGCCCGGCTAACGCTTCGCCGCGGCCGACCGTGTTCCCAACCGTCTCCGCCGTTTCACTGGATGGCGCGGCATGCCGCTCTTCGGTCACTTGTGCGACGAACTGATAACCGCGCTTAGGTAACGTTTGAATGAATACAGGTTGATCCGGACGGTCACCCAATACCTTGCGGATTTCCTGGATGTATTTCCGAACGCCTTCCGGGTTGACATACGTCTCGGGCCATACCGCCTCCAGAAGTTCGGCCTGGCTGACCACCCGATCTGCGTGATCGACCAGGTAACGGAGTACGTCGAACGCTTTCGGAGTCAGGAACACACGTTCGCTGCCGCGCCACAAACAGTGGTTCACCGCGTCAAGCCGAAAAGGTTCGAAAACTTTCATCTCCGGACAGGCTCCCAGTCCGAACTAAAGGCAGGTCTGTAACTTGAATGTGCTCCATATTATAGCAACCTTGCACCGGATTCGGTTGAAGCCTTCCATCCCTCGGCCGACGAAAAAGTTACAAAAGCTTCGCTATAACATCACAACTCCAACTGCCTCATGGCCTTACTCTAAGGGCTCTAGCAGCTTGCGTCGCGAGATGAAAGCTGGCTTCAAATATAAAAAAAAGAGAAAGAGAAAAGAGACTAAAAGGAGAAATAAAACAATGGTTACACTAAACAAAATTATGCGCCCGCGAGTAGGTTCCAAGGGGGCCGGACTGGCCCTCGGGTTTCTGGTCGCCACGTCCCTATGGTCGGCGGACTTTTCGTTTACAACCGGCAATCCCGACGGCCTAATGGGCGCTGCGTCCCGGCGTGCCAGTCCCGGGAGACTCGAGACGGAAACGGCTGACGACTTCACCCTGGACCAGACCACAGTCATCCGTCAGGCCACAATTGTCGGGTTGGTTCCGTCGGGAACGCAACCGCAGGATATCAAGGAGGTTGAGGTCGAGGTGTATCACATCTTTTCGGTCGACTCGGCCGTGCCTCCCTCCGGCAAAGTGCCCACTCGGGCCAACTCGCCCTCAGACGTCGAAATCGGCACCGCCACGCGCGCCGGAGATTCCGGGACGCTTACATTCTCCACGAGCGTGCTGAATTCGAATTTCGGCGTGGGCAACACCGTGGTGAACAATCTCAAGGTTGCTGCGGCCCCTCCCGGCGGGGAAGGTTCAACGGCGGGAGAAGAAGTGGAGATCACGATCACCTTCACTAACCCCATCATTTTGCCGTCAGGCCACTATTTCTTCCGTCCGGAAGTTCTGCTGACAAGTGGAGATTTCCTCTATTTGTCCGCGCCGAAAGTCATTCCGGCGCCAAAAGATCTGCAGGCTTGGATTCGAAACTCCAACCTGGCCCCGGACTGGCTGCGAATTGGCACGGACATCGTCGGGGGTGCCACACCACCTACGTTCAATATGTCGTTTTCTCTCACTGGTGAAACTGTTCCCGAAGCCGGAACCCCCGGAGCGGCGAACTGCCATGGCGAAACCATCGCGGCGTTAGCCCACGAGTTTGACAGCACTTATTCGGCTGCCCTGAGCCTCGGGTTCTCGAGCGTACAGGCGCTGCAAGACGGTTTCACTCTGTTTTGCAAGCCCTAGCCGCGGAGATCAGCACGCCGTTGGATGCGACCGGGAGCGCGGGCCCACGAGGGCCTGCGCCCGGTTACTGCTGCGCGCCCGCAGCATCGTCACTCCCTATCATGCAGAGAGTGAATCCCGGTCCACACGCATGTGTTCTTGGAACAGCATGGCGCCGCCGGCCAGTTTCTTGGGCGCGTAATCTCGGAGGATGGTTCGGATGATCGCGCCTTTCGGAAATATCGACTACTGCGCGAATGTACCTACGAGCCCCAAACCATGGTTCACGCTTCACGCCGAAAGGTTTCGGTAACCAAACATCCCGGACAAGCTCCGGGTCCGAACGAAAAGGCAGGTCTGTAACTCGAATGTGTCCTATTAGAGCAAGGGTGCATCGACTCGGTGAAAGCGTTTTACTTCCGTTGGCCGACGAAAAAAGTTACAAAAACGTCGCCGTAACATCACGACTCCAAACTCGTCATGACCCTACTCTAGGGCAGTAGCAGCTTGCGTCGCGAGATGAAAACCGGCTTCAAATCAAAACAAGAGAAAGAGAAAGAGACTTAAATGAAAGCACTTGTCTAGCACTCGCTCTGGCGTTCTCCGCCGGAGCATTTGCCCAGAGCAATCCAGTCGTTCGGTGGAATCGAATCGTCGGAGTTATTACCGCACCAATCCGCTGTTTCTGATCCGAGTCCCACAGGCTGAACTTCGGTGGATTGCCACCGGCACAGTTCCTGTCACTCGTCACGGTTCGTATCGCGACTAGAATTTCGCAATTTCGTTTAATACAGCGAGGCCTTAGGGCCTCGCTTGACCTCGGAGGAAAAACCTTTTGACCGAAAAACACAAATCGATGCGCGGGAGTTTCCGGCGCCCACTCCTTACCGTGAAAAAATTGGCTCTAGTAGCGCTGGGGTTCGGGCTATATCCCGCTCTGACGCTTTTCCCCTATCGTTTCTTGAAACGCGAAGCGCACGGTGGAAAAATTCCCCTCTACGATTCCCAGCTTCAGCAGCGAGAACATTTCTGCGACGACACGTGGCTGTTTCTGCGGCGCACCGAAATCTCGGGTGGAATCGTCCACACGATCGAACTGCATCGTCTCGGCAGTTGCAGCGACGTCCGCCTACCTGCTCAAAAAGGCAAGGGCTACGCCAATTACGTCTCTCGAGACCCAGGCTTTGTGTTACCCGAGCAGGTCCCAGCCTATCGGGGGACCAAGCCCCAGGAAATGCTGACTGGTCGAATTGCCGAAGCTACACTCGACCACGAGTTGAGATGGATGCCCTCAGAGTGAGATGGACGCTCTTAAAGTGACAAGGATTTACGTTTTATTCACAATCTAGACCCGTTTAGCCGCATCCGATGTGATGTTGGTGAGCGGGGTAACGGAGGGTCTCTCAAATTGTCGTTCCAATCATTCTTTTTAGGATGCGCACTAGGTGCAATGCTTTTGCCGTCAGCCTATTCTGCCGAGTCCACGATTACCTCGGTGAGTCCCAATCCAGCACTAGGCACCACCACCGACCAAAACTTGTGCATCAACGGGAGCGGGTTCATCAATGGCCCCGCGCTAAGGGTGCGTCTAACTCAGACGGCTGCGCAGTTCGATTTGCTGCCGAACTTCTTCAACCCCAACCAGCTCTGCCTGGCATTCAATTTTGGCGTGACGCCTGGAAACTGGTCGGCGCAGATCGTGAACGGCGATGGCCGGCTCTCGAATACCTTCTTCTTCTTAGTCGCTGCTCCTGGCCATGGTGCGAACCCGCACCTGGCGCTTCCGCATTTTGTTTTTGGTGGAGCGTGGTACTCGGCGATTTATCTTTCGAATACCACCAACGCGCTCGAAAGTGTTCAGGTTACCTTCAGAGACGATATCGGTGCGCCGCTGTTCGTTCCTCTAGCTGGGATCGGATCTCTTTTCTCCCGCATAGTCATTCTGAACCCTGGAACAACGGTGCTGCTGGAAGCACTCAATGTCGCGGAGGAACCAACTATAGACGGTTGGGTCGATATTTCACTGCCACCCGGTGTCATGGGCTACGGAGTATCGCGTTTGGTAACTGCAGGGCATCCGGATCAGGAGACGATCATTCCGTTCGCCCCCGAAACCAGTCAGACCGTGGAATTCACCTATGACGACATTCAATTTACGACAGCAGTGGCGTTATTGAATCCCAGCGACCAGCAGACCATCGTCACGGTTACTGCGTTCGGAGACGACGGAGATCAAGTTGGGACGACGCAATTGGCCCTCGCCCCACATGCGAAGTCGGCGAATGTCCTTGCGGCTTATGCGGGGATGGCGGGTATTTTCGGCAAGCAAGGCAGAGTTATCGTCTCCCTGCCCAATGGGGCCGTGTCGGTGCTCGCGCTGCGATTTGGCGGGGCGGGGTTTACCAACATCCCGGTCAACTATAGGTGACCGGATTGCAAAGTGTCCAGAGACGCGCGGACGTTGAGTCGAGATCGCGAAGAATGTGTTTCGTCTGGTTTTGAGCGTGGGTTCCCGCTACCAGTAGCAGACCGGCCATTGGTGTCTGCCTCCTGTGTTTCTCGATTCAAGTTCCCTGTTACAGTTCTGAGGACCGCAGACGCAATGATTACTAATACAGGCAAGAGTTGTTAGCGGACCTCATAGAAGCCGCAGCGGATCGGCGCGATCGCGAACTTGGACAGGTGCTCATTAAGAGACTGGCCACGCTCCGAGCCCACAAAGGGCTGCCACCGCTGAAAGTTAGCCCGGAAATCCTGTCTCGTTTAACTCTAAAGGATCTTCTGTACCGCTTGCACGCCAATGAGCGTGCCCGGGTATTCGCTGAGAAACAAGGACTAAAATGCTCGGAGCAAGTATCCTGCTTCACCGGCATCTAGCTTCCGACAATGGCAATTATCGAGCAGGTCGTAGATTGTTACCGTTAGACGCCCTTCGCTCGCCTAAGGTTCGCGGTCGAGGCACTTGGGCGTTCTCGCATTGGTCGTATGCCTGTAACTGGGTTAAGGATACGAGAGCACGCACCCGCCGGCGCCGCCATTGAGGGCGTTACTCCACAACGATTGCACTGGGAAAAGTCTCGTGCCGAGCGTGATGTTCGCGGATGCACCTTGGCCTGAGGTGATCCAGGCGCACTTGTCGCCGTTCTCCGCGCCGTTCGAGTCCAACCACCCGCCGTTCGGGAACTGGTCAGTGATCGTTTCAGCCAACTCATGACCGCCCACGATGGTGATGCCCGCCTTGGGGCCGAGGCCGTTGAAGTTGGCACCGCAGCTTCCGCCCGCGTCCGTCATATAAGGCAGATTGGTGTAAGCGATGTTGCCGTAGATCGAGCTGGTCGAACTGTGCCACGCGCAGTATTGTGTCCCGAATCCGGTCGCGTTGTTCCCGCTCGCAGTGGCGATCACGTACTGTACAGTCGCATTGCTGTCCGTGGTCGTGTTGCCGAAGTATGCGGCAGCTCTCACCGCTTCAGCCGCAAGCTGCGATTGCGACGGACGCGATGGGGCAGAAGTCGCGTTGTCAATCCAAACGCCGCCGTAAATGCCCGATTGATTCCCGGCGGGTGTACCTGCGCCGCTGCAGAACACCGTGCCAGTGGCAACACCCTGGCAATACTGGGTAACGCTCTTTAACCACGAGCTGCCGCCAACCCCACTGTAGAAGGACTCCAGAATGGCTGCCTCGCCGCTCGGGTCGTTATCGTTCCACTGCGCGCCCCACAGCACCAAGTAGACCTTGGGCGCCGTCTCGACACCGATGCCGCCGACGCCGCCGTGATAGTACAGGTTCTTTGATCCCCCGCCAGAATGCCCGCGAGCTTCGTGGGCAGCAGAAACCGCGGAGCCTACGGTTGCATGCCTCGCTGTCTCCGGCTGGCCGTGTTCGAAGGTCCCTACTCCTCCGGTCGAACCCTGTGCGTAGATCAGTGACAACGGCGCGGTGATTAGTAGCCCCATGCCAAAAAACACTTTTTGCATCAACTTCCTCCAATAGTTTCAGAATCAACGGTTCCCCGATTCTACTGGGGAGGGAGTAACGTTACAAGTAGACTAACGTAAGGAAAGTACCTTAGAAGGATAGCGAATCTGCCCGGTACTTCCGTTCTAGGGAAAGGTCCACCGCCGAACCACCCTCATCTCAACCGGAATGCAGGCGTCCCTTGCTAAGGAATGGGGTGAAACTGCCCGATTTTGGCAAAGAGTATCGCAAAGCCCGCCTTGAGGCGGCGCATCAATCGGTTGCGCGGATGCAGCAAGCTACAGGCGCTACGCCTCAGTCGTCCTAAAACTCATGACCGATCCGAATGTGCCCGCGGCAGCGAAACTTCGGCGGCTGAATGCGTGTTTGATCGCGCCACCAGTCGAACTGGAGGACAGTTAGAGAAACCTTGTTAGGCGGCTTGAACGCCTCGAAGCCTACCTCGCACCGTCGAGTGACGTACCAGCGATGGGGATTCACGTGACCTGCGTCGGCAAGGAGGACAGGATCATCGACGTGCGTGGAAACAATAACGCTGACCGCCGGCGACAGCCCTGGCCGCCGTGGAGAGCTTTCCAGGGTTGAGCAATCGACACGCGGCTGCGCCGACCAAATTCACCGCTCCGCTTCAAGTCCTGCAGTACGTCTATACATATCGAAAGATAGGGTTCTTGGCCATATTCCAGACTTGCCGATGCAATTCTGCGGCGGACCATACATACCGATATATGGATGCGAATGATTGTCCGCTGCCGCTTCCTTTAGTTCTTACGCGCTACAATGTGTTCGTTCTCAAAAAAGTCTTCCTATGAAGTCGGCCCGGTGCGCTGTCGCGGCGTTGTGTTGCTTATCGTCGCTGTTAGCAGCGGCTAAATCGACCCCTCCGAAGATCGTACTGTGGTCGTGGAATGCTGAACAAGATCTTCGATTCCTGAAGCAGGATGCGGAGATCGGTGTAGCGTACCTCGCTCTTAGCTTGCGGTTTACTGGGCGAGACGAGGTTATTGCCGACCCGCGCTTTATGCCTCTTCGTCTCGCATCCAATACATGGCAAATGGTGGTAATCAGATGCGATTACGATGGTCAGGAGGGTCAAAGGCCCGCATTTTCCGATCGGCAGCGGCGGCTTGCTGCGCGGATGATCGCTGAAATTGCCTCACTCACTCACGCGCAAGCAGTTCAGATTGATTTCGATGCTCCGCGGTCCGGATATGGCTTCTACCGCCAACTCCTCGGTGACGTTCGCGCGCGCCTTGGTCCGAATATCTTCCTTTCGATGACCGCACTGGTTTCATGGTGCCAGACTCCGCAGAGTTGGCTGACCGGCCTACCGGTCGATGAAATCGTCCCCATGGCTTTTTATATGGGACAAGCCACTCCGGCGATAACGACAATGCTCCAGAGAGGTGGCAATTTCGCCTTTACGGGATGTCGCGACAGCATTGGCATTCAATTTGGAGCCGGGACCCCCATCAGGCCTAGAAAAAACCAACGTGTGTATTTCTTCGCCCAGCCACAGATTTGGTCGCCCGACACGGTACAGGCAGCACGAGGGCTCCTTCCATGAGTCGTTCGATAGGGCTGGCAATTGCGATCACTTTGGTGGGCGCATCCGGTTGGTGGTTCGCAAAGGCGTGTGCTCCGGATTTCTTGACGGCCGTTTTCAGTTACGCCCGTCATCCAGATTTGCCCCGCAGCGCGTTTATCGACGGCCGTTTGGGAGTTCTCCAGCCATCCTTCGCGCGTTCCTATCTTGTGATCGCATACCGCCACCTGAATGGAATTGGCTTGAATCAGCGGGAACGCGAGCAGGCGCGTGACTACTACAAGGATCGCGCCACTGGAGCGTGGGATCACAGCGGCACTGACTGGGTGGCCCAATGGCACGAAGTTCGCTCTCGAATCCAATCGCCCCCGGCGCCGCGGACCATGCTCATCACCGAAGGCCAGCTTGGCTACAACAGCGAGACGCATAGTTTTTTCCTGAACTGCGCCGAAGATGCTTTCCGGAGCGCAATCCACGCTCTCGACGCCCGACGCCGCCAATTCGGCGCATCCAGCCCGGTGTTCTACTCATGGATCGCGGCCCAGGACACCGTCTTTGAAAACTGCCAAGGTGGCCGGGCAGCGATTCCCTCCGAAGCCGTATCTTCTTTCCCAGCGCTGCTGCGCTTCGACCGTGACTACCAAATCGCGGCCGCCCATTTCTACGCAGGTCATTACCAAACTGCCTTGGAATTGTTCCGTAGGATCAGTCATCAAGCTGCATCCCCCTGGAGCGCAATTTCCCGATACTTGGTTGTGCGGACACTGCTCCGTCTCATGAACGATGAGCGAACTGCCGAGACAGCGGAATCGCAACTGAACAGTGAAGCACAAAGCATTTTTGCCGATTCCAAATTAACGTCAATTCACGGAATGACCTGGAACCTGGTTTGGCGTGCGGGAATTCGCGAGAAGGACCAAGACTACTTTCGCGACCTTGCACGTCTTCTTTCGAGCACCGGACAGGACAACGGGTTTCGTGAGGAACTCTGGAATTACACAGACATGTATGACGGCGTCATTGGCGATGCTGATCCCAACGCGGTGTTCCGTCCCGAAAAACCAGCAAGCCCCGATCCATCTCGTTTTCGGGATTCCGACCTGAACGACTGGATTTTCTGCTTTCAGTCTCGCGATGCGTCAACATATTCCCACAGCGTGGCGCGCTGGAAACAGACTCGGTCGCCCGCCTGGCTGCTTGCCGCTTTATGGCATGCGAGCGCGGCGTCTGCTGCCAAAGACGGTGTTTTGGAGGCAGCAGACGCCGTTCCGGAGACATCGCCTGCGTACCTAACAGCCCGTTTTCACCTTTTCCGGCTGCAAGAACAAGCTGGGAACAAGGCGGCGGCTCGCAATTGGTTGGCCACACTCCTGGCAAGTTCCCTTCTGAACGATCTTCCATCCAGTGTGAACTTGTTTCGCGCGTTGCGGATGTTGGCGGCGCCAACTTTCGAGGATTTTCTCCACTTTGCGCCTCGCAAGCCAGTAATGATCACATTTCAAACCGACGTCGGAGAGACGCCCGACTTCTACTACAACGGCTCAGCCCGCAAGGCCCAAAAGACTGGAGTTATGTTCGATCATGACGCAACCCGCGTACTGAATCGGAAAACGCCCTTCCGGCTTCTAAAGAGAGCTGCTTTGGGTGACTACCTACCAGCTGAGCTGCAAAGTGAGGCGCTCGTGATCGCATTTACACGAGGCCTGATGCTTGGCGAAAACCTTGCTGAGATCGCGAAAAAGATGACAGATACCCAGCCTGACCTCGCCCCCCTCGCTAACGCGTACCTGCTGGAAAGAACTGACGAGGGACGGCGTTTCGCAGCGGCGATTCTACTTCTGCAGCGCCCCGATGCCCGTCCTTACTTTGCTTCGGGTATTAGCCGCCAGACGTTACCGACTAAGATCGACAATTACCGCGACAACTGGTGGTGTCCGATGGACATCCAAATCGAACCGGACTCTCGTGCAAATCAAGAAGATTGGTTTTCCCGCACATCCAACCTCCTCCTGAGTTCCGCGAGCGATGTGGCCCCGGATTTTGTTGCCGCCAATAGTTCGGGTGAAGCGAACACCGAATTCAAAAAATTGGGCGCGTTGAGTGCAGCTACCGACTTCCTAGGTGCGATCGTTGTTCAGTATGCGGACTCGCACCGCGATGACTCCCGAGTTCCTGAGGCGCTTCACAACGTCGTACGAAGCGGGCGCTTTGGGTGCGCCGACGTAAACACCTGGAAAACTACACAGGCAGCATTCCGTATGCTCCACCTTCGCTATCCTCGCAGCGAGTGGACCAAGCGCACTCCAACCTGGTTCAAGAATGATTTCGACATACGCCAAGAGATGAAATATCGCCAAAACCCTGGCAACTGACTTTCTACTCTTCAATGAGGTGCGTTGGAAGTGACACCGGTTTTTGGAATTGGATCAGCTGCCTGGCTCTGCCTCAACCGGGCTCCACGCGGAGTTTTTACAAGGGAAGCGGCCCTCGGCAATCCACTTGGACGTAAAGGCGGCAAACCGTCGAAGTGAATCCTGAGGCCGACTTCGGCGCGAAGGTGACGCCAACAATCGCTTCCGATAATGGCAAATATCAGGCATCCGTTAGAGCTCTGGGGCGTGACGCATTATCTCCTCAGATCTGTCGGCAACGGCATACCAATCGCATCCTTGAACTCGTTGCCGCAAAGTCCCGCGGCATAAACTGCAAAGATTTGGTAGGATGCTCTGTGTGAAGCCCCCGTTTTCGGGCCATTTTCCGCCAATCAGGCGAAAGGAATTGCGAACGATGAAGAATAAGAACCGTAGGATTAGTTTTGGAGTCTCCCTGGCCTTGGCTGGCGTCATTCTCTTGTCAGGTTCTAGCCTACGCGCCGATGATCAAAACGGCAGAGATAGCAGCCAGTGCAAAGGTCTACCGTCTTACGCGGATCTGCAGGCGCAGTTAAAGCTGGCGCAAGCTCAGTCGAACGGCGGTTTCGGTTTGAATATGTGGGCGACAGTCGTAAACCGGGACGGAGTCGTTTGTGCGGTGGCTTTCACCGGCGCGGGGCGCGGAGATCAATGGCCCGGCAGCCGCGTAATTTCGGCTCAAAAAGCCAATACAGCGAATGCGTTCAGCTTACCCGGATTGGCACTTTCCACCGCCAATCTATATACCGCGGTGCAGCCCGGCGGAAGCCTGTATGGTTTGCAGGCAAGTAACCCTGTGAGTACTGATGTGGCCTACGGTGGGAACTCTGCCAACTATGGTCAGTCCAACGATCCCATGGTGGGCGGCAAAATTGGCGGCGTGAATGTGTTCGGCGGAGGCTTGGCGCTTTACAATCCTCAGAAAGTTTTGGTCGGAGCGATTGGAGTGAGCGGCGATTCTTCGTGCGCGGATCACAACATTGCCTGGAAAACCCGACACGGGCTGGGGCTCGATTGGGTGCCTGCCGGCGTGAGCGGTGATGCCGCTCGTCCAGACAATATTGTTTACGACATAGCCTCGCAGCCGGGTCAAATGCCTGGCGTCAGTACGAGTGGATGGGGACACCCGGCGTGCAGCGCGGCGGCGACATCCATCGCGGCCACGCTTGCGGTGGTTAGTCACTGAGGCCGGTCGCCGAACTAACCAGGAGCAGATGTTGCATTGGGCTGCTCACGACGCGCACGCGCGTCTGCACACATGTTCCGCGCCGGGTTCAGTCTATTGCGCGCGTCTCTCTAGCGCAGCTGTGACAACGGCTCGGCATGGTGCAGTTAGCTTTCGATACTGGCTCATATCGGTCTTTCACGAACTCAAAGACTCAGAGCCACGGCGCGCCCATGGCACTGCCGAAAGCCGACGAACGGGGTTAGAAAGAGCGGCCTAAGCGAGTATAGTATGGGAGTACGCGATGACCGTGCTACGCATCGGCGTCTTTGCAGTTTTGGGCTGCTGGCCAATATCAAATGACGGTCGCAGAATCTCGTAAATTACTGGATGCTGTCCTTCCCACGCACACGAAAAACATTCGACATCTAGTGATTGAACTGGAAAGGGAACATCACGGATGCGTGGTTTATCATGCCTATCAGATTCGCGGAAAGATGACCTTCCCTGTCGGATATTGGTCGATTGATACTCGCACCGCGGAAGTTTGGAATGATGTGATTTTCGAGCGTGTTACCAACAAGCGACTTGCCCCAGCCCAACGAGCCATCCGAAATCGCCTGGGGGTGACCGATAACGAGCAAAGCGCGTCACTTTCTAACCCCTGCTATGAGAGCGATTCAAACATCGCGGTGCCACCAAGCATTGACCCAATGAGAGAATAAGCCTCAGCGAGAAGGCAGGTTCAAGCCGAGCAATTGTCGCCGCCTAATCTCAACGGGCCGTCTCCAAGAGTGTCATGGGCGCAAGCAACGGCCGGCGCTACGGTGAAGGTAGTTTTCTCTGTTGATGGAACCATGGAACTACCGGCCTTTAAAGCCACTTGTAACCGGCCGTGCAGCAACGTCATGTCTGAGTCGACCGGGAACTATGAGCCAATCCCGCTATCTTTTGAAAACGAGCCAAACTCCGTGGGCCTAACCTTGCGATCTCCCCGCCCGCTTGGCGCTGGCGTTCGCGTTCTCTGGGTTATCCGTTCTCTTGACGAAAGGTCGATTGCCTTAACTGACTTCAGGATATTGGAGATTGGGGAAGTCCCGGCCGAGCTAAGGCACTGATGGCCGTTTCCGATAATGATGCTATGAAAGCGCTGCAGCGGGGTTCCGCGTAGACTGCGAGCGAAACCCCTAGCACAAGGAGGTGCTGCAGCAGTATGGAACATTTTATCGGATATGACGCACACAAGAAGTTTTCCGTGTTTGTAGCGGTGAAAGAGAAAGGTCAGGCCGGCGAGGCGTTGCGTGTGGCTCACGATCGCCAGCTCTATCGCGAGTTTCTGGCGCGCCTTCCTGCGCATTCGACGATCGCGGTGGAAGCCAGCGGTAGCTACAGTTGGCTGGTAGATGAGATGGAGCGGTCGGTCCATCAGCCTAGGCTATGCAACCCGCACGAAGCCAAGCGGCGCATGGGGTTGACCAACAAGACCGACACTCTGGATGCGAAAGGCCTGGCAATCCTGCTGCGCAACGGCACTCTG
>Ga0163163_10001855_pt1 | contig 17842 bp, 14 predicted proteins | sample S65metaG_FD_119766 | JGI IMG/M metagenome (GOLD analysis project Ga0163163, IMG submission 119766) | Switchgrass rhizosphere microbial communities from Kellogg Biological Station, Michigan, USA - S6-5 metaG | ecosystem: Host-associated > Plants > Roots > Rhizosphere > Soil | place: USA... | reverse complement strand
GTTGTAGCCCGGATTGACTAGGTTGCCAGTCGTTGTGCTGTAGCCGGGCTGTGGCAGATAGGGCCGGCCGTAATCCGGCGCGCCCTCTTCGCCCTGGTAAATATACCAGAGCGTCACCTTGGTGGCGTCGTCGAGCTGCGCGCTGATCGAGGGCGCCACGCCCCAACGCCTGGTCCAGACATTGTCGCGATTCGGCGTGTCGGTTTCGGTATAGAGCGCGGCGATCCGGCCCGAAATATTATGGCGCGTGCCGCCGGCGTCGACGTCGGCACGAACACCGCCCACCGAGTTGATCGTTGCCGTGCCCTCGACGAAGGTCTGGCCGGTCGGAAGCTTCGAGACGTTGTTGATGGCACCGCCGGTCGAGCCGCGGCCGAAGGCAAACGAAGAAGGTCCTTTGTAGACCTCGACACGATCAACGTCGAAAAGATCGCGGGTGTACCAACCGGGATCGCGAAACCCGTCGCGGAAAATATCGCCACGGGCGACGAAGCCGCGGATGATCGGGCTGTCGCCCTGCTGCCCGCCCTCACCGGCCATGAACGTGATGCCGGGGACCGTGCGCAGCGCATCCTCCATCGTGGTGAGGCGCCGTTCCTGGATTTCCTGCTGCGGGACCACGTTGATGGTTTGCGGCGTGTCGAGCAGCGGCGTCTGCAGCCGGGTGATGGACTGCTGGGTCGCCTGGTAGCCGCCTTGGTTGCCGCCGGAGACGTCGATCGTCGGCAGTTGCAGCCCTGAACTTCCACCTTCCTGCGCCGATGCGGTGGACGCCGCCATCAAGGAGGCAAGACTTACGGCCGTGCGCAACAAACTACGGTTGGAAATTTCAGCGGAGTGACCGGCCCTCGACTTCAGATATTGCGAAGAGTTGCCGCATCGGTCGAATGTTTCGAACCGAATACTTGAAACCTCGGTGTTCATCTTCCCCAGCCCGGATCGAATACTATACTTTAGAACCGTAATAATCAGGCTGACTATTAGGCTATATTTGAAACCACGGACAGTATTCGACGTCAAGAACAAGTTGATATTCAAGCACTATTATCGAATTAGAATATTTCTAAACTGGAATTATTGTTTTGAATACTTAAAAACTGCAGGCAGGATGCTGTTTTGTATTTCGCGAATATCGGTTGGCTGTTATAGCTCCGCCAACACATCACGGAAGGGCGTCCGATGGCGGACACGCGCGCGGCACAATTGCGCCGCCTCCGGCTCAACGTTCATCTCTGGATCGCGCTGAGCCTCGTCGTTCTGCTCGTGCCAATTTCCATTTCCGGCGGTCTGCTGGTCTGGCACGACGAAATCGATTCCGTGCTCAACCCGAAGCGTTATGCGGTTTCCGGATCGCGGGTCTCGTTGCAGCCGTTGGAGTTTCTGGCGAAGGCACGAAGGCAGCCGCGGCGGCCTGGTCTGGGCCATTGTCGTGACCCTGACAGGAATCTTTCCGACTATCTTTGCGGTCACGGGCATCATCATGTGGCTGCGCAAGCGTTCCGACAGCAGGGAACTGGCTGGCAAAAGCGCCAAACCGCGCTTACGTCCCGCCGAGTGATCGTTGTGCTAGGATTGGAAGGCAGAAAGGACCGTACACTCAATGACCTTTAATCGTCACAAGTGCCGCGCCATTGTTGTGGCCGTTGTTGCCGCGGTCCTTATTCTGCCGGCATCCGCTCTTGCACAGACGGCGCAAACGCAAGCGCCGGGCGCGACCGCGCCCACTTCGACGGTTCCGCCTGCAGTTACGACTCCGGCAACAGATCCAGCTGCCGCACCTCCTGTGGCATCGCCGGCTCCCGATTCACCTGCGGCCGCTCAGGCGGCGAATTCGTCGGACATCGCACTCAAGCTGCCACGCGACCTTTCGCCGTGGGGCATGTTCATGGCGGCGGACATTATCGTGAAAGCGGTGATGGCCGGCCTCGCCTTTGCGTCCGTGCTGACCTGGACCATCTGGTTTGCCAAGGCGCTTGAGCTCATGTTCGCGCGCCGCAGATTGCACGCCGCGATCGATAGACTCGCTCATGCGAAATCCTGGAGCGAAGCCAATGTCCGGACCAAAGGCCGCGACGTCGGCGTGGCGGCGATGCTTCGCGCCACCGACGCCGAGCTGCGCCTGTCGGCCGATGCGCATTCGGCGACCGGCATCAAAGAACGTATCGCATCGCGGCTCGAGCGCCTCGAGGCGGCCGCGGGCCGGCAGATGATCCGCGGCACCGGCATCCTGGCAACCATCGGCGCCACGGCTCCGTTCGTGGGCCTGTTCGGCACCGTGTGGGGCATCATGAACAGCTTCATCGGCATCTCGAAGTCGCACACCACCAATCTCGCAGTCGTGGCGCCCGGTATTGCCGAGGCATTGTTGGCGACCGCGCTCGGCCTCGTCGCGGCGATCCCCGCCGTGGTCATGTACAACATGTTCTCACGCTGGATCGCCGGCTATCGCGCCTTGCACGCCGATGCCGCCGCCGAGATTCTCCGGATCGTCAGCCGCGATCTCGATCGCGGCGCCTTTGACGAGCGTCCGGCCGATCGCCGGCGCCCGATGGCCGCAGAGTAACCGCCATGAGCGTCCGTCTTGACCATGGCGACGATCAGCTCAGCGAGGTCCACGAGATCAACGTTACGCCATTCATCGACGTGATCCTGGTGCTGCTGATCATCTTCATGATCGCGGCTCCCCTCGCTACCGTGGACATCTCGGTTGACCTCCCGGCATCGAGCGCGGAGCGAACCCCGCGGCCTGACAAGCCGCTGTTTCTGACGCTCAAATCCGACCTGACCGTGTCGCTCGACAACGACACGATCAACCGGGCGACGCTGGCGGGCGCGCTCGACCGTGCAACCGCAGGCGACAAGCAGCAGCGCGTCTTCCTGCGCGCCGACAAGACTGTTCCCTATGGCGAGCTGATGAGCTTGATGAACGAGCTGCGGGGCGCGGGCTATCTCCACGTGGCGCTGGTCGGGCTCGAAGCCGACAAGATGTAGTCATGGCTGACAGCCACAAGACATTCTCGCTCAGCCGCTGGCCGGAGGCGGCCCGCTGGGGTGCGTGTTTTGCGTTGGCCATCGCCTTTCATGCCGCCGGCGCGGCTGCGCTGTTTGCGCGCTGGAGCGAGGATTCCAATCTGGTCGCCGGCACGGCGATCGTCATGGTCGATCTGGCGCCCGTTGCGGTGTCACCGAACATCACGACCGACGTCGCACCCGGGCCGCTGCAGCAGGAGGCGCAGCCCGAGCCTGAGCCGGAGAAGCCGATCGAAAAGGTCGAGCTGCCGCCGGATCCGCAGGCCGAGCCGATCGTGGCGATGCCGCCGCCGAAGCCCGTCGAAACGCCGCCGAAAGAGAAAAAGCCGAAACAGAAGCATGCGAGCCTTGCGAGTGCGCCGACAAGGGCCGAACAGCAGGCCGATCGACCAGCTGCGCCGATGCCGGGACTGGCGTCGCGCAACTCAGATGCGTTGCCGAACTGGAAAACGCAGCTGGTGGCCAAGCTCGAGCGTGCCAAAAGATATCCGTCGGAGGCACGCGGCGACCAGGGCACAGCGCAACTGGCATTCAGCGTCGACCGTCAGGGCGGCGTGCACAATGCGCGTATCACGCACAGCTCGGGCTCCAGCGCGCTCGACCACGAGACGCTCGCGCTGATACAGCGCGCGCAGCCTTTGCCGCCGCCTCCGCCGGAAATGCAAGGTGCACAAATTCCAGTCGTTGTGCCGATCCGCTACAGCGCGCGCTGATATTGGCTGATCGTCAGGCCGTTTTGCCGCGGATCTAAATCGGCTGCCGGTGTCACCGTCTTTCCGGTCATCACAAGCACCGAGTCAGGCAATCCGGCCTGCGATTGCGGCCAATCCGCCACGTTGACTTGGCTCAAGCCTCTCCCGACCCATTTTCGATATCTTCGCCCCGCGACGGCGGAAGAAGCGTGTTGGCATAGGCCGGTATGAACAAACCATTGACGACGTTGCCAGATGCCCCGCACGCACTGCCGGCGGACGAGGTACTGGCACACTTTGGCGTTTCGGCAAGCAAAGGGCTTGCCGACGAGGAAGCCAAACACCGGCTAAAGGTCTTTGGTTCCAACACCGTCGTGTCGACGCGCAAAGCCAGAGGACTGGCCATTCTGCTGCATCAGTTCCAAAGTCCGGTGGTCTATTTGCTCGGCGCCGCTGCCGCATTGGCATTTTATTTCGGTGAGCTTGAGGAAGGCGTGTCCATTGTCGCAGTGCTCGCAGTCAATGCGCTGATCGGCTTTCTAACCGAGTTGAAAGCCGCACGCTCGATCGAGGGGCTGCGTGCGCTTGGCTCGCGCTCGGCGCGCGTGCGACGGGATGGCCATGCTCGCATTATATCGGCTGAGGAGATGGTGCGCGGCGACATCGTGCTGATCGAAGCGGGCGATGCGATTTCGGCCGACCTACGGCTGGTGGAAGCCTCAAATCTTGCCGCTGATGAATCGACGCTGACCGGCGAGTCGGTTGCGGTACATAAACATGTGCACCCCGTCCCTGGCGAGGCGCGCCTCGCGGACCGCACTTCGATGCTGTTCAAGGGCACCGCTCTCACCCGCGGCAGCGGCGTGGGCGTGGTGACTGCGACCGGGCTTTCCACCGAGCTTGGCCGCGTATCGCAGCTTGTTGAAGAGGCCGAGCCGGGAAGTTCGCCGCTTGAGAGAAAGCTTACGCGCCTGTCCACGCAGTTGGTCTGGGCCGCGGTGGTGCTGACCGCGCTTATCGGTGGGGTTGGACTGGTGAAGGGCGAAGATCCTTTCCTCATGGTCGAGGCTGCAATCGCTCTGGCCGTGGCGGCGATACCGGAAGGATTGCCGATCGTCGCCACACTCGCCCTCGCTCGCGGCATGTGGCGCATGGCTCGCCAGAATGCGTTGATCGAGCGCCTGTCGGCGGTCGAGACGCTCGGCGCGACAACCGTCATCCTCACGGACAAAACCGGCACACTGACCGAAAACCGCATGACTGTGCGGCGGCTCTGGGTGTCCGGCGGCGAAATCGAGATCGATGGCGGCGAAAGTCCCATACGGCGCCAACTCGGCGATGACGCACAATTTTTCCTTCTCCTGGAAATCGCGGTACTTTGTAATAACGCCCTGCTTGAAAGCACGGACACGCAGGCAGCCGGCGATCCGATGGAACTGGCCCTGTTGCGCGCGGGCTTTCGCGCCGGTTTCAAGCGCTCGACGCTGTTGCAGCACAACCCGATTGCCTGCAAGCACGCTTTCGACACAGCCAGCAAAATGATGGCGACGGTACACCGCCGTGGCGACCGATATCTCTTCGCGATCAAGGGTGCGCCGGAAGCGGTGCTGGCCGCTTCCAGCAAAGTGATTACCGAACATGGTGAGGCTGTGCTCGATTCCGACATGCGCAGCGAATGGCATGCACACGTCGAGCATCTCGCTCATCATGGCCTGCGGGTGCTGGCCTGCGCCACAAAGACGGGCATGCGGTCCGATACGCCGCCATACGAAGACCTGACGTTTGTCGGACTCGTAGGCCTGGAGGACCCGGCCCGCGCCGACGTGCCGCACGCGATCAAGTACTGCCGCGAGGCCGGCATCCGGGTGGTCATGGTCACAGGCGATCATGCCGTGACCGCACGCAGTATCGCCCGGGCGGTCGGGCTTGGGCACACGGCCGCCAACGTCGTCGAAGGAAAGCATGTCGAGCATTTCACTGATGGCAAGGGCGCTGGACTGGTCGACGTCGGCATCTTTGCGCGCGTGAGCCCAGCGGAGAAGCTCGCGCTCGTGCGAGCTTATCAGGCCGCGGGCGATGTCGTCGCCATGACAGGCGACGGCGTCAATGACGCGCCGGCATTGCGGCAAGCCGACATCGGCGTGGCCATGGGTCTGCGCGGCACTGACGTGGCCCGTGACGCAGCCGCGATGATTCTGCTCGACGACGCGTTTCCGACCATCGTCAAGGCCATCCGCGAAGGCCGCGTCATCTTCGTCAATATCCGCCGCTTCGTGGCCTATCTGGTGTCCTGCAATCTGAGCGAAGTGCTGGCGGTCGGGCTGGCGGTGTTATTCACGCTACCCTTGCCGATGCTACCGTTGCAGATCCTTTACCTCAATTTGGTCACCGACGTTTTCCCTGCTTTCGCACTCGCCATGGGCGAAGGCGACCCGGACATTCTCAAGCGCCCGCCGCGCAATCCGAAAGAGTCAATCCTGCGCCGCTCGCAATGGGCCCTCATTGTGCTGCATAGCCTCGCGCTCACCGCCGGAACCTTCGGCGCCCTGGCGGCCGCGCGGCTATGGCTGGACCTCGACAGCAAGTCTGCGGTGACGGTGACCTTCCTTACGCTCGCCTTCGCCCAGCTTTGGCATGTTTTCAACATGCGTCATCCGCACTCTAGACTTTTGCGCAATGAAGTGACCCGGAATCCGTGGTTGTGGGGAGCACTATTGCTCTGCACGGCGCTTTTGGCCGCGCCACCCTATCTGGCACCCATCGCCGGTATCATGCACCTCGTACCCCCGACCCCGATCATGTGGGCTATCATCCTTGGCGCAAGCGTTACGCCACTGGTGGTGACGCAGGCAATTACGCTCACCCTGGCGTCGCGTCGTCAAAAAGCCTGAGCCATGACGGCAAACCTTTCGTCAGCGCACAGACTTTGGAAGGGCCAAGCCATAAGAGAAATCTTGCGCGGTCTGGTTTTGCTTATGCTTTCGCGGCCTTCTTCTGGTGACGCGTTGCTTCGCGGGCCAGCCGCTCGGTGCGAAGCTTGACAGTGAGTAGGCGCGTTGCTCGTTCTTTAGCCTCAAATTCGGCGGCCGCCTCCACGCCGTCCCGCTTCCACTGCAATAAGCGTTCGGCGCGAGCGTTTACTATTGCGGGCATGATGGGTAACTCGCGGATTCCGATTACCGGCTGTGCGCGTGGCAGGCCGCGCGCACGTTCTTAAACCAAAATGTTGGCTATCAAAGGCGACCTACCCCGGCTACTTGATTTCGGCTTCACCAACGGAGAGCTGCCGCACGGACTGCTCGACCGATTGTGCCTCCGCTTTCCTAATCTCATCTTGGGCCATCAGCATTCTGATCTGATGCTTAATAACGATCGTCGCAGGAAGTTTGATTTTTCGTCCAAACCGGTGCGTGCGCATCAGGCACTCCATACTTCGTGCATGTCACTGGAAAGATCGGCCCGCTAGGCAGTGCGTTTTCGCTTGCGTTCTTCAAGCCACGATCGTCCGCCGGTATCAATCCAGCTTGAGGCATCTACCTCAGAAGTCCCCTCGAAGATCTCCTCGGATGGGGTGCCTTCAAGCACGGCCCATACCGACCAAATCGGCGCGTGAGATGCCTTTCGGACAACGAGCTTTGGTTCTTCGCCGCCCGCATGAGCATTATCTAGAATATTGGTCATGTGAGCTGAATATTTGTCCTTGTGGTTACAATGAAGACGGCAGATTTCCTAACGTTATGCTCGGCAACGCATGACACTTTCAGTTACGCGCTATATCCGCGACGTTCGATGCCCTTTCACTTGGCCTCCTGCGCCGACCGTCGATTTCCGATCTCTGTGATCCTTAGGACGCTTGTCGCGACCATTTTTGGTCGCGCCACCCTCGTTCTCCCACCTTGCGATGGACCTTTTACTGGGATCGTGTAGGCGCTTGCGATGGTGACTCAAAGGGCGCGGTCCCTTTCACTGATTGGCTGATTTTCGCCAGGCAATTCTCCCGAGTGGAGAAAGGGCCGAGTAAGAGGTTGCCGTGGTCGTCCGTCGCGTACCAACCCTCCTTAACTGCTCGCAAATCTGACTGACGTTCGTTGATGTAGTGCGGATTTGACTCAATCATTGCTCGGTATCGCTTATACTTCGGATATGAGAGATATTTTCTACATATGCGCGGCCAATCAAAATTGTAACGCGCCAGAGATTTTTATTTGATTTCACGTCAGTGGAGCTTACGCATTCTCGAAGTCGTTTGGGGTGCACTGGACTATTCACGAATAAAGGCGCACCGTGCTCAATTCTACGCTTAGGCGTACTGGCGCCCGCGCCATCTTTTTTGGGAAAATTAGCGCTGTTTAGCTCCCTCCAAGAGCGGGGGCGAAAGGTTCATATGCTCACGTCGCTTCCATCGAAAGCCGTTCCTTTCGTCAATATCCAGGACGGACTTACGCTGGCGCAGGCCGTCGTCGATACCGTCCGCGATCCACTCGTGGTTCTCGATCCGAATCTGCGTGTCATCGCCGCCAGCCGCTCCTTCTTCCAAACCTTTCGGCTCATGACTGAAGATGTCATTGGGCGTCTGCTCTACGAGATTGACGGCGGCCAATGGAACATCCCGGAGCTTCGCCACCTTTTAGAGACGATCACAACCAGCGGCTCGCCAGTCGAGGGATACGAAGTCGATCGAGAGTTTCCGGCGATCGGTCGGCGCGTCATGCTCTTGAATGCGCGAGAGGTGTTCTATGAGAACGGACCCCACACCACCGTGCTTTTGGCATTCGAGGACGTTACCAGCCGGCGTGCCATTGAGAGGCAGGTGCAGGAACTCCTGCAGGAAAAAGACATGCTGCTCGAGGAAATGCAGCACCGCGTCGCCAATAGTCTGCAAATCATAGCCAGCATTCTCCTGATCAAGGCGCGCACGGTCCAATCGGAAGAGGCACGATTGCAGCTGCAGGATGCGCATCAGCGCGTTCTTTCAGTCAGCGCCGTCCAGCAACACTTGCATATTGCCGGTCGAAACGAGCCGATTGATGTCGGCAGCTACCTTTCGAAGCTCTGCGAAACATTGGCGCAATCGATGATTGGCGACAGCCGGCCGATCTCGCTCAAGGTCGAGGCAGATGCCGGGACCGCCGTTTCGCGCGAGGCCGTCAGCATTGGGCTTATTGTTACAGAATTGGTGATGAACGCACTAAAGCATGCCTTCCCGGCTTTGAAGCCGGGTGCGGCAATCGTGGTTTCGTACAAAGTCGCGGAAACCGACTGGAAGCTGACGATTTCCGATAACGGCATCGGCAAGCCGGATGTAAAAGCAAGCGAAAGCAAGGGCGGGCTTGGTACGAGTCTTATCCATGCGTTGGCAAAGCAGCTTGATGCCGTCGTGGATATCGCGAGCGATGACCACGGCACCGCCGTGTCCCTGACGCACGCGACGTTCAAAGCCAAACCACCTCAGGCGAACAAGATGAACTTTGTTCCTGCCTGACGGGACCTCTGAAAAAGTTCAGCAAACGTGCGCGCGTGGTCTTTTCGATCACGAATTGTGACCGCGCTGCGAAATCGCGTTGCGCTGCAGTGTTGGGATAGCCACATACTATTCACAGGATCGTATTGGCGTTTGAAAAATTCTTTGGGCGCTCCGATCTATGTTGATCCGACCAGCGCCCAGGGTGTCGCTTCCGGAAATCCATAACGGAACACGCCCTTAGGACAAGTGTAATGATGGATTCCCAGACCAAGACGACAAAGCCGAGCGGCTCTTCCAGGGCCGACGCCACGCAGGCATTTCGTGAAGTAGCCGAAAACGGCTCCGCGCAGGTCAAAGCAGCCTTTGCGAACGCGAGCACCGCCGCGGCTGACGCCGCGACTCTGATGAAGGACAGCTATTCGAGGACCATTAAAGGTGCGCAGGAGTACAATACGAAAGTCATCGAATTCGCTCAGGCCAACACCAAAGCGGCTTTTGACTTTGCCCAAGAACTGGTGGGCGTAAAATCGCCCTCAGAGTTTTTCGAATTATCGACCAATCATTCACGCAAGCAGTTCGAAAAGCTGACCGAGCAAACCAAGGAGCTCGCAACGCTGGCTCAAAAAGTTACGGTTGCGACCGCTGAGCCCGTCAAGGCAGGCGTCACCAAGGCCTTTAATCAGCTCTCGTAAGCTGCCCCCGGCTCAATTTCAGCAATTTGAAGCCCAAGTTTTCTTGGGCTTTTTCTGCATTCGTTTTGACCACCACCGCGACGACGACGAACAGCGAGAACGTGATCACTCACATTCGGCGGCAGGAAGAGGATGCCAGCCGCGCCCCAGAAGCGGATGTTGCGACAGCGGGCGCCTATAATTTGTGCATTGCGTCATAATGTCAGTATTTCATTTGAAAACAAATATATGCACTATTGTGCATTGCAGCAAAGTTGATATGTCTATCGCTGAGTGATCCCCGCAAACGAGGCAAGAAAAAATGACAATGAGCAAAATGACCCTACTCGGGGCACTGGTTGTTGTGGCTGTCGTGATCGGTTCGGGCACGCTGGCCTGGGTCCACAACGAGGCCGCAACGACTGACCACGAGAAGGCTACTAATTATGTCTTCGGACCGGACGGCACATTGATCGGCGCGACTCCCAACGCCAGCACACGTTCCCAATGGGAGCGCGACGGTCTTCCGAATTAGTCCCGAAAGCTAACGAAAAATTCCCAAGCCTGATGACGTGACTTGCAGTCGCGTGGTTGTGTTTTGGAACATTGGGCGAAGCGGACGCTTGACCTTTGCGGAGGAAGTCTCAACAGGCCAACTCCCCGTCTCCGGCTCCCAGTTATGGGTGCTATGTAACTGCGAGCCGGAGGCGCAAAGGGCGCAAACCTTAGTATGACTGCCAAACTTTTTCATGGCATTACGCACAATATAAGCGCAGTTTGTCGCATCACCGGCTGAGAGGCGTTGCCTGGGCGTCGGTGGCTGAGAGACCAGTCGCGCTCCCGCCTGATTGAAACGGAGCGCCTGCCATGCCGCAATCTCAAATTCATGCCTCACCCGCGCCGGTTGGCCGACCACGGTGCGTCAAATGCGGTTGGCCGATGTTGGTTGAAGACATCGAACCGACGAAAACGCCCAGTTGCGAGCAACGCAGGTTTGCTTGTCCGCGCTGCAACCACTCAGAAACGGTCGAAAGTGATCGCACCCTGCGACTTTGAATTGAGCGTCATCAGTTCCGATGGAGTCAGAACAAATGCTAATCTTGATCCTATATTTGTCGATAGTCGTAGTCGGTGAATTTCTTGTCGTTGTACTCGGACTTACGCTAGACCGAGCCTATCCACCGATAAGTTTGCCCGTGTCGTTGTCGCTCTTCTTCGCCGTGCTTTATTTTGCGTGGCCCTTTTCAGTTCGCTTGACTGAACCGGCGCACGCAAAAAGCGGAAAACCTCAGCTACCTCTGTAATGATGGACTTACGCTGCCGGGGGTGAGGAATCCCCGGACGCTTCGTCCGACGCTCATCGTCTGGTATGCGTCGCGTTCGAATGTCGCGATACTGCGGCATTTGGCGAAGAGATGGTCTTTCCGATCATCACGAGCACCGGGCCGGGCAGCCCGGCCTGAGCGAGCCGCACGGCAAGCTCGGCAATCGGCGCGGTGACGACGGCCTGATCGGGCCGCGTCGCGCGCGAAATCGCCACAGCCGGCGTGCGCGGATCGAGGCCTTCGGCAATGGCCTTGTCGGCCAATGCCGCAAGCGTCCGCGTCGGCATGAACACCGCCGTCGTCGTCGCCGGATCCGCGAGACTTCTCCAGTCGACATCGGTCGGCAGGCCGCCCTGTTTTGCGTGGCCGGTGACGTATTGCAGCCGGCGCGCCTTCTTGCGGTCGGTGAGCGCGATTCCGAGCCGGGCCGCCGCGCCCTGCACCGACGTGATGCCAGGCACGACATCGACGGGGATGTTGGCTGCCTCGCAGGCCGCGATCTCTTCAGCGGCGCGGCCGAAAATCAGCGGATCGCCGCCCTTCAGGCGAACGACGCGCTTGCCCTGTTTGGCAAGGCTCACCATGAGCGTGTTGATGTCTTCCTGCGTGCAAGACGGACCGAAGCCCGTCTTCCCGACCAGCATTTTCCTCGCCTCGCGGCGCGCGAAATCCATCACCTCGCGCGACACAAGATCGTCGAACAGGATCACATCCGCCGACTGCAGCGCACGCACCGCACGCAACGTCAGCAATTCTGGATCACCCGGCCCGGCGCCGACCAAGGTCACCGACCCGCTCTCGACCGATGCGCCCAGGCCCTTCACTTCGGCGATGAAGCTGTCGAAATCGGACTGGGCCGGAGCGCGTTCGGGATTGGCGACGGCATGAGCCGTGAAGATCTGCCAGAACTTTCGGCGCGCCGCGAATGACAGTCCGGACAGTTTCAGGGCATTGCGCCAGCGCGCCGCGGCAGTAGCCCAATCGGCAAAGCCTTTCGGCAGTAGCGCCTCGAGCTTGGCGCGGATGGCCTGCGCAAAGACGGGCGCCGCGCCGTCGGTCGAGATTCCGATCACCAATGGCGAACGATTGACGATCGCACCGAACGAGAAATCGCAGAACTCCGGCTTGTCGATCACGTTGACCGGCACACCGGCAGCGCGCGCGGCCCCTGCAAACGTGGCCGCTGCTTCGTCGTCTTCGAACGCACCGACCGCAATCGCAGCGTCAGCGAAGTTCTCCGCCGACCACAGCCGCCGATTGATGACGATCGCCCCGCGCGGCGGATCAGCAGCGAGCTGCTGCAGCTCATCGCAGACGTCAGTGGCGTAAACGTCGACGCGCGCACCCGACGCCGACAGCAGCTCCGCTTTCCACGCGGCCGCCGGACTCCCGCCGGCGAGCACTGCGCGTTTCCCGTCGAGCGACAGGAATACAGGCAGCCGCGCCAGCGCGCCCATGCGCGCCGGTTTCGCTTCGGAAGGGGTTCGACGGTTGTCTATCGCCATGGGCGTTTAATACACATCTACCTGGTAGCGGTCATTCTTTTTCAGTTCAGCCACATAGCGCGCGGCATCTTCGGGGCTGCGTTTACCGTGTTCGGCAACGACGTTGATCAAAGCGCGTTCGACATCTTTCGCCATGCGCAAAGCATCTCCGCACACATATATGTGCGCGCCACGCTCAAGCCAGGCCCAGAGATCGCGCCCGTCATCACGCATGCGATTCTGAACATATATTTTCTCGTCGCCGTCGCGCGACCAGGCGAGTGTCAGACGCGTGAGATGCCCCGACTTGCGCATGGCCTTGAGCTCGTCCTCATAGAAGAAATCATAGTCGCTGCGCTGATGGCCGAAATAGAGCCAGTTGGGCCCAGGGGCCTGCATCGCGAGGCGCTCCTGCAGGAACGCGCGGAACGGCGCCACGCCGGTGCCGGGCCCGATCATGATGATCGGTTTGTTCGGATCGGCGGGCAGCGCAAAATGCTGCGCCTTCTGCACATAGACCCGCACCTTTTGGCCCGGCTCGATGCGGCCCGCGAGGAAAGTCGAGGCGACTCCAAGACGCGTGCGCTCATTGATCTCGTAGCGCACCGCGTCGACCGTGAGCGACACGCGACCGGCATTCATCTTTGGCGAGGACGAGATCGAGTAGACGCGCGGCTGCAGGGGATCGAGCGCTTCAATGAACGCTTCGGGATCGGGTCTGATCCCGTCGAATTTCTGCAAGGCCTCCAGAACGTCGAGCGTGGCGGCGTCGCCGTCCGGATCCTGTCCGCTCGCAAGCGCCTTTGCCTTCTGCCGCCGGTCGCCGCCGGTCAAATAAGAGATCAGCTGGAACAGCATGTCGGGCGCCGGCGACAGCGACACGCCATCGCTCAGCGTTTCACGCAGCGTGCGTCCGCCGATCGGGAAATCCGGTGGCGCGCCGAGCGCGGCGATCACCGCATCGGCCAGTCCCGGATCATTGACCGGATAGAGTCCGAGCGAGTCACCGACCTCGTAGGCAAGCTCGCTGCCTTCGAGATCGAGTTCAATATGCCACGTCTCTTTCCGCGAGCCGTCCTTGTTGAGGCGGTGCCGTTGCGCGAGTGTCGCGACGACCGGATTGTCCCGCGAATAGCCAGGTTTGGCCGGCTTTGCCGGCGCAGCTTTTTCGACGGCTGGCGCGGCGGCGGGGGTGTCCAGCTCGCGAAAGAGCTCCTTGAGCATGCGTGCCGTTTCCTTGCCGCCCGGCACGCACAGGTTCAGCCGCTCTTCAGTCTTCGCGAAAATCGCGGCCGAATAGTCCTTGCAGTTATATCCGCACTGCCCGCAATCCTGCTGCGCCATCGCCGCCATCATCCGGCGCGGCAGCGGCTTGCCCTCGGCGAGCTTCATGCGGTCGGCAATCGGCATCGCCGGATCGTGCCAGGGCGCGCCATCGTCAATTTCAACGGTCGCGAGCGCCACGCCGGGCACAAGCTGCGCGACTTCCTGCGCCGTCAGCGGCGTCACGCCTTCCGTCAAACCGTAGAGCCCAGCGAACAGGCCGTTGAGCCAGGCGCGCTGCTCGGGCGAGAACGGCGCACTCTCCGGAAGGAACGACGGGATCGGCGGGCGCGGAGTAATGCTCATACGGCCTCCGCGGCCAACGCCTTGATTGCGTCGATCTCGTGCCGGCGCGCGAAGTCGATGAAGCTTTCCGCGGGCGACGTGCGATGCGCGAGATAGGCCTTCAGGATCCGCTCGACGGTCTGCGGCGCATTCTCGGCCTTGACGTCGCGGTAGAGCTCGCGCCCGAGCGCGGCATCCGGTCCGAAGCCACCGCCCACCAATACGTGATAACCCTCGACTGGGTCAGCCTCCTCATTGTCCTGCACCTTGCAGGCCAGAAGGCCGATTTCCGCGACGAAATGCTGAGCGCAGGAATGATGGCAGCCGGTTAAATGGATGTTGACCGGCGTATCGAGCGCAACACGCGTCTCGCACCAACCGGCGATCTCCTCGGCATGGCGCTTGGTATTCGAGGCGGCGAACTTGCAGCCGGTATTGCCGGTGCAGGCGACGAGACCTGACCGCAGCGCATTCGCTTCGACCGCAAGGCCGAGCGCCTTGATGCGCTGGCAGGCGGTTTCGAGTTTGTCCGTCGGGACTCCCGAAATCAGGAGGTTTTGCCACACCGTCAACCGAATATCGCCGTCGCCGCATTGACGCGCGATCTCGGCGAGCCCGCGCATCTGCTCGACACTGAGATAACCGACCGGCACCGCGACGCCGATCCACTGCAATCCGTCCTGTTTCTGCGCGTGAACCCCGATATGCGCGGTGCGCGAAAATGGCGGCCGCGGCGCCAGCGCGCCGGACACAGCGCGGTCGAGCTTGCGGCCGAGCTTTTCCTCAACGAGGACGAGAAACTTCTCGACTCCCATCTTGTCGAGCACGTATTTGAGCCGCGCCTTGTTGCGATCGGTGCGGTCGCCATGGTCGATGAAGACGCGTACCACCGCGTCGGCCACCAATGTCGCATCAGCAGGACGAACGATGACGCCGGTATCGCCGGCGAAGCTTCGATGACCGGTCAGGCCACCGAGGCACAGGCGGAACCAGACACCGGACTCAAGCCCGAAGCCTTCGTTCACCCGCACCGCCTGGAAGCCGATGTCGTTGGTGTCTTCCAGCACGGGGATCACGCCGGCGCCGTCGAATCCGACGTTGAACTTGCGCGGCAGGCCGTAGAGCGAGCGGTCGTTGAGAATATGAAAGTGCCATTCGCGCGCATAAGGACGTGTGTCGATCAGCTCCTGCGGATCGATGCCGGCGGTCGGCGTGCCGGTGACGTTGCGGATATTGTCGGCGCCGGAGCCGCGCGAGCACAGGCCGAGATCCTGCACCGCTTCGATCATGGCGACGGAGTTTTTCGCTTCGATCTCGCGGATCTGGATATTTGCGCGTGTCGTGACATGGGCATAGCCGCCGCCGTATCGTTCGGCGAGATCGGCAAGGCCTCCAAGCTGCGAGGATTTAAGAATTCCGTTCGGCAGCCGCAGACGGCACATGTAGGAGTTCTGGTTGGGCGCGACGTAGAACAGCCCGAAGTAGCGCCAGCGAAAATTGTCCGGCGGCTTCGGATATTCGTTTTTCGCGGCGTGCGCTTTCAGCCGTTCGTAAGTGTCGAACGGATGTTCGTCGCGCTTGAGCTTCTCCGGATCGGACAGCTTGCCGCCAGCCGCAATGACGCGATCCTGCGCCTTGCGCGCGGCAGCCTCCGGACCGATCGGCTCGCTTGCTGCCGATGGCGAGTCTGCTGCGGGCGCGCCGATCCCTTTCGCCGTTTTGGCGATCTGCAGGCCCGCGACGAAGCCTTCGAGATATCTTTTTTGTTCGGGCTCGAAGTCGCCAGACGTGGTTTCGCCCGACGGCCTGAGCGTGGTCCCGGCTTCAGTCGTCATTCGTGCAACGATCCTTTGCACCTCTATCAGCAACGACCGTGCCAGAGCCTAACGCTCTGATACCGAACGATAATTCTTGGGTCTTTGGGCACGCTGCACGATTATTAGCCGCCCTGGAGCGAAATATTGTGCAGTGCACTGCAAATGGGCACGGGCTCCGTGTCGAACGCCGATCGCAACGACTGCGTGCAGTTACGCCACCGCCCATTTTCCAAGCTGAAAGCAGGGAACGAGCGCGGCGATGCGCACTCATCAGGCAGTTGGCATGTCAATTGCTCAATAGCGGTTGAGACACTGCAACCGACAACAAGGAGAGCGCTCCCGTGTCCTATCTCGTTCCTTCGGAATTCGTCACCAAGATGGTCGACGCCGGTGAATCAAAAATCTTCATGTCGACCAGGGACACGATCGTGCGCGCCTACATGGCCGGCGCAATTCTCGCCTTGGCGGCCTGGTTCGCCATCACGATCAGCGTGAACACCGGCCAGCCGCTCGTCGGTGCGCTTCTGTTTCCGGTCGGATTTTCAATGCTCATCCTGCTGGGCTTCGATCTGCTGACGGGCGTGTTTGTCCTGTGCCCCCTCGCCTGGCTCGACAACCGGCCGGGCGTCACGATCGCCGGCATATTTAGAAACTGGGGCCTGGTTTTCGTCGGCAACTTTGCCGGCGCACTCACGACCGCGTTCTTGATGGCATTCGTGACGACCTACGGCTTCACCCAGGCGCCGGATAAGGTCGGAACCGTCATCGGAAACATCGGCGAAGCGCGAACGCTCGGCTATGCTGCCCACGGCGCAGCCGGCATGGCGACGTTGTTCCTGCGCGGTGCGCTGTGCAACTGGATGGTTTCGTTGGGCGTGGTCGGCGCCATGATCTCCACGACGGTCCCCGGAAAGGTGCTCGCGATGTGGATGCCGATCCTGGTCTTCTTCTACATGGTGTTCGAGCATTCCGTCGTGAATATGTTCCTGTTTCCGTCGGGGCTGATGCTGCACGCGCCCTTCTCGATCTGGGACTATTTCATCTGGAACGAAATTCCGACCGTGCTCGGCAATCTGGTCGGCGGCCTCTCCTTCACCGGCCTGACCCTGTATGCCACGCATGTGCGGACGGCGCCAAAGCGCGCCGCCGCGCTCAAGCGCGTCGCGTGATGCAATTTGCTATCGTGGAGCCTCAACCCGCGAGGGTTGAGGCTCTTTACTTTGGTCCGCCGATGCCAGGCCGGCTCGCAATATCGATCGGGCAGCACTCCGACAAAGGCCAAAAGGAGGTCAATCAGGATTTCCACGGCGCACTGATTCCGGAAGAGCCGCTGCTGAGCCTGAAGGGCATCGCCGTGGTGCTGGCCGACGGCATCAGCACCAGCGAAGTCAGCGCCATCGCCAGTGAATCGGCCGTCAAAAGCTTCCTGACCGACTATTACTGCACCTCGGATTCGTGGTCGGTCAAAACCTCGGCGCAGCGCGTCATTGCCGCGACCAACTCCTGGCTGCACGCGCAGACCCGGCAAAGCTATTTTCCTGACGAGAAAGACCGCGGCTATGTGTGCACGCTCAGCGCCATGGTCTTCAAGTCGACAACGGCGCACATTTTCCATATCGGCGATGCCCGTATCTATCGCGTCGTCGGGCGCGGCCTGGAGCAGCTGACCGAAGACCACAGGGTCATCGTTTCGTCGCAGCAGAGCTATCTCGGGCGTGCCCTGGGCATCAATCCGCAGGTCGAGATCGACT
>Ga0163163_10001854_pt1 | contig 17846 bp, 14 predicted proteins | sample S65metaG_FD_119766 | JGI IMG/M metagenome (GOLD analysis project Ga0163163, IMG submission 119766) | Switchgrass rhizosphere microbial communities from Kellogg Biological Station, Michigan, USA - S6-5 metaG | ecosystem: Host-associated > Plants > Roots > Rhizosphere > Soil | place: USA... | reverse complement strand
GGAAATCTCCGGATCGCCGCCGGCCGCGGCCCCGACATCGGATTTGTCGTCCACCGCCAGCGCAGCGATCACACCGATAAGAACGATCAGTGCCCCGATCACCAGCCAATAGCTGCGCCAGTTGGCGGTGGCTTCGATCACGCTGGAATAAAGCAGCGGACCAGCCACGCCACCCAATCCTCCCACGGTGAAGAACAGTCCGATGGCAAAAGAGGGGCGCGCAAACAACCGCGACAGAAGATAGGTGGCCGGCACGGAATCCAGCAACGTAAAGCCCAGCCCCGCGAGTGAGGCACCCGCGAAATATCCCAGCAGGCCGCCGGTGCGCGCCAGGCACAGGAACGCCAGAGCCATAACCACGCATCCGGCAAACAAGGCAGCGCGCACGCCGAAACGGCGGATCAGAGCGGCGGGCACCGCGCTGGTGATGCCGCAAAAGAAGCCCAGCAGGGTGAAACCGAAGCCTGCACCGGTCCAGGTCCAGCCGAGTTCCTTCACCATCGCCGGCAGCACCATGCCCAGGCTGCCGAAGGTCGCCGCCGTGATGATGAAATACAGAGCGCTCATCAGGGCCAGGGTCAGCCAGGCACGCCCGCCACGCTCAGTCATCACGCTTATCGGCTTTCCAGCGAGCGCTTTATCTCGGTGGGAAAATCGCCCAGCACCTTGAGCATCTCGGCACGGGCGCGCTCGGGATCGTGGGCGGCAATGGTGTCGGCCAGGGCGCGATGTTCGTTGAGGGCGGCGATTCCGTCGGCGGGCGCAGGTCCACGCATGGCGTAGAGCCAATAGCGCGCCGTCTGGTGATGCAGCGCCACCACCATCTTGGCCAAGGTGCGGTTGCCGCTGGCGGCCGCCACCGCGACATGGAAGGCCTCATCCATCGCTGCCAGCGCGGCCTGGTCATTGTCTTCCACCGCGACCTCGCCATCGTCGAGGGTGGCGCGGATCTGGGTGATCTCCTCGTCGCTGGCGCGCTGGGCGGCAAGGCCGGCGCAATGTACCTCGATCAGGCGGCGCGCCTCGAACGCCTCGCGTGCACCCATCAGGTCCAGAGGAGCGACCGAGGTTCCGACCCGGGCCCGGCGCACCACCAAGCCTTCCAGCGCCAAACGCGCCAACGCCTCACGAATGCCGGCCAGGCCGCCGCCATAGCGCTTGGCCAGGGCGTTCTCGTCCAGCTGCTCGCCGGGCGCCAGGGCGCCGATAATGATGTCCACCAGGATACGCTGGTACAGACGTGACTTAAGGAGCCGCGGCGACCATTCGTCCAGCCTTGCTCCGGCGTCCTTTTCGCTGGGACTTGCCATGGTGCCACCTTCCGCACGGGACAATGGGTACGCAAACGCCCATTGGCAAGGGGTGAGGCGCGGCCCGCGTAGCGGGTGAGCAGGTCCAGTGGACCGTGAGGTCCGGCCGGCTTGCCGGCCAAATCGGTCCGGTGGACCGATTTGAGGGCCGAACGCCCCGAGCACAAGCGAGGGGCAGCGCCGCATGCTCGCTACGCTCGCATAGGGCAAGCTTTTCTAGGCTCGCTGTGCTCGCCAAGAAAAGCTAAGCCAAACGCCGCAGCGGCGCGCATCCAAGCGCGCCGCGAGGCCGGGAAGCCGCGAGCCAAAGCGAGCGGCCGGACTTGCCAGCAGGGGCGCTAGCGCCGGCCGAGGACGGGAACTTCAGACGAAGTTGATCTCAAAAATATAGCCGGCGCTGGGACTTCCCGTGCCCTCGAACCCGGGTGGCCCCACACCGGCATCGCAGGAGATCAACTTGCCATTGTGCATGGCCAAGCCATGGGCGTCGGCGGTTCCATCCAGGAATTCCGCGGTTTCCAGCAACTGCCCTGTGCCGGCGTCATACTTCATCAGGCCGCAGGTGGTGGTGTGGTGCAGCTTGCCGTTCTGCATCACATAGCGGTTGATGTCCGAGGAACCGGTCACCATCCAGATGGCGCCCCCGGGGTGGCTGTCGTCCCAGGCAATGCCATGCCAGCGCGCGGTGGTGATGGGGATGATGAATTCCGGTGCCCAGGTCTTGGGGTCGACCCTGAGAATGGCCTTGATCCGGTTGGCCACAATCCAGAGCTTTCCTTCATGCCACATCAGGCCATGGCAGCCGCCGCCATTGTCGGCGGGACCCAGCGGAATCTGGCGGTGGCTCACCAGGCGAGAATTCATGTCGACTTCATAGACACCCTCCGGTCCGCCATTGGCGCCCATCCAGACATGGCCGTTGCCATAGGCAAACCCGGAGGTGTTGCTGGAAGGGGTATGGACCGTCTTGAGCAGCTTGCCGTTCCAGTCGAACAGCCAGGCGTCTTCGGTTATGTGGCCGCCGGTCTTGCCATAACCCTGTGCCTTCTGCTCGGCGACCCAGACACCTTCGGGCACAACCGCCACGCCATTGGGATAACCATGCGGCACCTTGAACAGATTGCGGGTGGTGACCTTGCGATGGGGGATATTTTTTTTCTTTTCCGGCGGCGCTGCGCCCAGGTCCTTGCCCTTGGGATAATCCTGCGCCAGTGCGGAGCCGAGCCCCGCCCCTGCAGCGAGACCAAGACCAGCCAGAAATTCGCGTTTGTGCAGTTTCATATTCCGCTCCCCAAATGCCCACTCCAAAAACAAAGGGCGCCCAACACCGTGAGCGCCCTTTCTATTTTTTCTTCAACCACACATCAGTTCGGAAGCGCGAAGGCCACCAGCTGATCCGACAGACGTGGCGTCAGGATGCCGTTGCCGCCGGCCGTGAACACCACATACTGCTTGCCCTTGTAGGTATAGACCGCCGGCTGAGCCACGGCCGGTGCGTCCACGATGTGCTTCCACAGCACATTGCCGCTCTTCAGATCGACCGCACGAACCCGGCTGTCCATGGACGCGCCGATGAAGATCAGCCCCGACTTGGTGATCACCGGTGCGCCGATGGTCACCGAGCCCCAGCTTTCCGGCATGTAGAAGCCCCATTTCTGGACCTGACCGAACGGCTTCTTCCAGTTGAGCTTGCCGGTGTTCATGTCATAGCTCAACAGGGTACCGTAAGGCGGCGCCCAGCAGGGCATGCCCCACATATTGAGGAAGTTCTGCAGCCGGAAGCCGTAAGCCGAACCCTGTTGCGCGGCATAACCGTCCTTGTTGCGCAACGCATTGCCATATTTCTTGTCGGCTTCGTCACGCGGGACCAAGGTGTAGATCTGCGGCACCACATCGCTGTTCACCACATATGTGTTGGTGGTGGGATCCAGCGCCCCGCCGCCCCATTCCACGCCGCCCACCGTGGCCGGCCAGGAAACCGAGCCGCGCAAGGACGGCGGCGTATAACGGCCCTCGTCACGGATGCGCGCCTTCCAGCGGCTGCATTCCCCGAAGCTCGCAAGATCGGCCAGGGTGGAAACCGGTGGCATATTGTCGGCGATGGTGGGTTCCGGCAGCGGCACGTAAGGCTGTGTCTTGGCCGCCACTTCGCCCTTCACGTCAGAGGCCGGATAAGGGCGCTCCTCGATGGGATAGACCGGCTCGCCGGTGTTGCGGTTCAGCACGAACAGGAAACCCATCTTGGTCGCCTGGATCAGGGCGGGAATGGTCTGCCCGTCCTTCTTGATGTCGGCCAGGGTGGGCGCCGAATTGATGTCCACGTCCCAGATGTCGTGATGAACAAGCTGGCGCGCCCATTTCACTTCGCCCGTTTCGGCATTCACTGCCACGGTCGCGGTGGCATAAGGCATCTCCTTCAGCCGGTCGCCGCCATAATAGTTCGGACTGGGCGAGGAGGTCGGCAGGAAGGCAAGACCGGTTTCCGGATCGACCGAAATCCCGGCCCAGACATTGGCGGTGCCGGTCTGATCTTCCATGTCCGGCGGGATGATATTGAACGTCCACTTCAACGCGCCGGTGCGAGCGTCGATGCCATAGACATTGCCGGGATTTTCCGTCTTGTAGACCCAGTCATTGCCCGCCCAGCCCAGGATCAGCGTGTCCTTGTAGACCGCCGGCGGTTGAATCAACCCGATCTTCCACTTGTGATTTTTCTGGTTGAAGGCATCGACGTCGACGACGCCGTTCTTGCCGAAGCCGGCGCAGGCCTTGCCGGTGTCGGCATCGACGCCATGCAACTCGCCCTGCATGTTGCCGATATAGACCATCTTCTGGCAGGGCTGGCCCGCAACCGGAGCAGAGGCCGCCCAATAGGCGACGCCACGGTTCTTCAGGCCCTGGTTCTCATCGCCGTTGGAGCCATTGGCCGAATATTTCCACTTCACCTTTCCGGTGTCGGGCTCCAGCGCGAAGATGTTGTACTTGGGCGTACCGGTATAGACCGTGTTGTTGACGAACAAGGGCGTGGCGCCCCAGGTCGTGGAATGCGTCCCGCTGCTGACATCGCCGGTATGGAAATCCCACGCCTTTTTGAGATTCTTGACATTGTCGGGCGTGATCTGGGTGGCGGTGGAATATTTCTGCGCCTGCTGATTGCCCCCGAACGCATCCCACACCTGGGGCGGATCATTGTTGGGACCCTGGGCGGTGGCGCGGTCCGACGGCATCAGGGTGACGACAGTGGCGGCAATAGCCAGTCCCAGTGCGCCGAGGAGAATGGTTTTTTTGGTCGTATTAGTCTTCGACATCGTCAATCTCCACGCTGCGGTCGGCGGCGTCGCCGATCACGTTCATCAGCCAGCCGATCAGCGCCAAGGCCTCCGCGGCCATGATGACGGGGCTTTCCAGGAAATAGCCGGCGACCGAGGAGCCGATGATGTCCAGGAGGATGGACACCACCAGGAAACCCTGCAGCAGTCCGGAGCGGTTGGGGACCATGGCCAGAACCAGTGACGCCAGCAGCATCAGCCCGGCGGCGGCCGCGACCAGGATCACGCCGCCGGTGCCGATCAGCCCGGTCTCGGGCGTATAATAATCATAGACGCAGATGACCATCGCGATCAGCGATGCCACGATGATCAGCCACGCGCCGCGCGTGGAATGTTTTTGAGTCAACGTCCCCTCCCCAACTATTGGTCGTGGTTTGGTTTGATCCTAGCGGGCTTTCTGCCAGACGCAAACCGAACCCATTTCGCAGTAGCAGCAATTGCTATTGAGGTTGCGTGGCCTCGCGCTTCTTCCAACGGTAGATGCGCTGGCTGTTGCGCCAGAAATATTTCTCCGCCTGCAGACCGGGTCTGCGCGCGAAGAAATCCCGCATCAGCGATACGGCTTGCGGGATCGCGGCGGTCCCCACACTGTTGGGCCAGTCGCCGCCGAACATCACCCGGTCCTCGCCGAAAGCAGCCATCAACTGGTCCAGGCGGGTCTTTGGCGCGGTGATGATGTCGCCTTTTTCACTTTTGTGGATCACCTGGGACAACTTGATCGCGAAGTTCGGACGCTGTGCCAGTTCACCGATCAGCGAGTCATAAAGGGCCTGGGTGTCCGGCCCCGGGTCCAGGGACGGCATGTGGTCCATCACCACGTGCAGGTCCGGCGCTGCATCCATCGCCAGGAGCGCACCTCTCAGCAGGTCGAAGGACGGATTGGCCATGTCCAGGGTCTGGCCCGCCTGAGCCAGCAGCTTCAGCCCTTCCGCCATTCCCGGTTTGAGAACCTGCTTGCCATTTTCCATCTGCCATACCCGGGCATAGCGGATGCCACGCCACAAGGGGTCCTTGGAAAAGCGGTTCAGATACTCCGGGAATTCCGGTTTGGACGGATCAAGGCTTCCCACCACACCCACGAACAAGGGATCGGAATTGGCGCGCTCGAGAATCCAGAGATTGTCCTCGATCCAGGGGCTGGCTTCCACAATGACGGCGCCGACAATGCCGGTACCGGAAATCTGACGGCGATAATTTTCCGGCAGCGCCATCTGCGGCGGCAGCCCTCTCGGACCGGCATAAGGCACGCCCTGCGGACGTGACGGATCGAACAGATGGACATGGGTATCGATGATGGGGATTGCCGCATCCTGCGCCAAAACGGGTGCCGCGGCGACCGAAACAGCGCTGCCTACCAAGAAAGCTCTGCGATCCATGCAATAGGCCCAGGCTTTCTTCCCCCGCAAGGCGAAGCCTTTGGCGGGGAGTGAGCAAGGCGTTCAGCCTTGGGAACGTCCGCCTGCGGTTTCGGGCCGCTTGTCTGCGTCCCTCAAGCCCGCGTGGCGGACAGATGGGGGTAAACAAAAAAACTAATGCAGGTCGACTTTGGTCACCCGCCAGTTGCCGGCTTCCGCCACATAAAGCGCACTGGGATTGCGGCAGTCGATGGCATTGACGCTGCCAAAATCCTTGGGCCCCTTGCCGGCCTGGCCGAACTTGCCCACCACGGTGCCGTTCAGCTCCAGTTTGTAGATTTCGCCCCCGCGATCCAGGTCGTTGACGGGATTGGAGTTGGAGCTGAACAGATACTGATGCGCGCCGGGACTGATGCAGATCGCTTCCGGATCGCCGCCGGTGGTAATGCTGCTTTTGTAGGTGCCGTTATTGTCGAACACCTGTATGCGGTTGTTGCCGCGGTCGCCGACATAAACATTGCCATTGGCATCCACGGCGACGCCGTGGGCGCTCTTGAACTCGCTTTGGCCTGTACCGCGCGCACCCCAGCTTTTCACGAACACGCCGTCGCGGGTGAATTTGGCGATGCGGGCATTGCCGATGCCGTCGGCGACAAAGATGTTGCCGTCCGCGTCCCAGGCCACGTCGGTGGGCGATTGAAAAAGATCGCTTTGCTGGCCTGAACCTGGCGGTGTGCCCCGCCCGGTGTCTGGCGAAGACGGAACATCCACCGATTCCGGCTTGCGGCCCAGCAGCATCGCCACCCGCCCCTGGGGATCGAATTTCATCACCATGGAGGAATAGCGATCCACCACCCAGATATTGTCGGATTTATCGACGCGCACTTGCTGGGCGGCCAGAAACCCGTAGACCTGCTTGCCGATCTGGCGGATGTATTTTCCGTCGGGACCGAACTCATAAAGGCTCGAGCCGCCATGGGCGAAAGCGCGGCTGCCGGCCAGAGTAATGATGGGATCGCCGTTGCGGGTGTAGACGAAGACGTGTCCCTTGGAATCCGTCGCGACGCCGGCCGCCATGCCGAAGAAGGTGTCATGCGGCAAGGTCAGCGGCTGAGAGGTGGAGTAGCCGATATCCTGGGCCAGCGCAGGCAAAGTCAAAGCCGCGGTGGCAGCCAGCAGAAGGGTGGTGACGCGCTTCATGTTACTTGCTCCCCTTCAGCACGAATTTCTGCATGCGCCAGGATTCGATTTCACCCACGATCAGCTGGTTGGGATTGCGGCAGTCCATCATGTGAACCACCTGCCAGCCCGGCGCCAGCTTGCCGGCATGGCCGAACTTGCCCACCACCGTGCCGTCCAGCTCGGCCTTGTAGATCTGCCCCGTGCGCGCCCAGGTGCCGGGGCCGTTGCCATTGGGATTGGAGTTGGACATGAAGAGATATTGGTGCGGCCCTTCCGAAATGCAGTCGGACCAGGCGCTGCCATACTGGGTATAGGCAGTCTTCCATTTCAGGTTGTTGTCCAGCACGACGTAGCGGGCATTGCCGCGGTCGGCGACATAGACATTGCCTTGGTGATCCACCTGCAGGCCGTGGGGCAGATTGTATTCGTTTTCGCCCTTGCCGACTTTCTCGCTGCCATTCTGAGCCAGGAAACGGCCGTTCCTGTCATACTTGACCACGCGGTTGTTGCAGTAGCCGTCGCTGATGAAGATGTTGTCCTGTTGGTCCCAGGCCACGTCGGTGGGACGGCACAGCGTGTATTTCTCGTCCGGCGGATTCGGTCCCTTGGGCGTGGCATAGGGACCCTCGGCCTGGCTGGGACGATGGCCGACCACCATCAGCACCTTGGTGCCGGTGGGATCGAACTTGGTCACCACATTGGTGCCTTCGTCCACCGTCCAGATATTGTCGTGCCGATCCACCCGCACCGAATGGGCGAACTGGAAGCCGTAAAAGCCCTTGCCGATTTCCTTGATGAATTTGCCGTCGGGGCCGAACTCCCAAAGCCGGGTCTGCGGACCGCGGAAATAGGCGAAGACATGGCCCTTGGAGTTGGTGGCCACACCCTGCAGCTCGCCCATGTAATCGCCGGGGGGCGCCTGGAAGAAGTTGGGCACCGCTTCATAGGCCAGATCGGGCGCCGATCCCGCCGCCGTGGCGCTGACCTGGGGCAACGCCGAGTTTGTGCTGAACAGCAAGGCAACCGTAGCGGCCGCCGCCAGATATCTTTTCACCGGAAACCTCCCCAAGGGACCCGCGCTCTGAAGGCGCTGTGGGTTGCTGGCCGGGAGTTTATACGGCGAAACGCCCATAGCAATATGGCGGCAGCGCTTTCTCTACGCTGCAATGCACTAATTGGGACGTTAATTCGGATCGTGCATCGGTGGCGGCGGTGTCACCTTGGCCTTCTTCAGTGCTTTCCGGCTGGGCTGGGATGAAGATTTGTCATCCGCCGGCGCAGCCTTCTTGGCAGGCGGCGGGCCGCCAATGGCATTCGGTGGCCAAAAAGAACCGCGCCTAATTCTGCAACATGGGCGTGCCTTCATGCGCGATCAACAGATCATGCATGTCGTCGGCATGCTCTTCCTCGGTACGCAAGATGCCCTGCAGCATGGTCTTGGTGCCGGGATCGTCGTCGCCGAAATAGCGGATCAGTTCGCGATAGTGATCGACCGCGATGCGTTCGGCCACCAAATTCTCCTTGATCATGTCGACCAGGTTCTCGCCCTCGACATATTGCGAAGCAGAACGGGTGAGCAATCCTTCCGGATTGAAATTGGGTTTGCCGCCCAGCTGGTTGATGCGCTCGGCCACCTGCAAAGCATGGTCATGCTCTTCCTTGGCGTGGGTGGCGAATTCTTCCTTGACGCTTTCGCTGGAAATGCCGGACGCCGTCACCGAATGCATTGTGTAGCGCAACACGCAGACCAGTTCGGTGGCCAGCACCGCTTGCAGGATCTCGATGGTTTTCTTGACGTCGCCGACATAATTGCTGCCGATGGCACCGTCACTGAGGTTCTTGCGCGCGCGTTCGCGCAAGGTCTTCACATCGGTGAGAAAGACTTTGTCGGCACCCATGGCGTTCTCCTTGGCGAGAACGCAATAACGGATGCCCTGCCGGGAAGTTCCTTCGCCGATACAAAGGCGTATCAGATGGAGATCATCGTCTCCGGGACGCTGCAGTTGCTTTCCACTGCCGCCAGGATCGGCTCCAGATCATCGCTGGCTGGGTCCGTCACCATGCCGTCGATGCAGATCGACGGATCGGAAACCCGCATCAGCGGCGCGGCATGCGCCACGGTAAGCGGCAGTATCATCGCCAACGCCATTAACAGACGAGAGAAAGTTTGTTTCATCGCACAGCCCTTTGCCATGCTCTCCGCGTTCGCCCCCGAACGCATCGACGGAAAACATGTAGGGTTATTGTGACAGAATTTTTGCGCTGCAACATACCTTTTCGAGGTTCCCAAGCGCGGCAAAAATGCCTGGGGGAACCTGCCGTTGGGCGACGAGAAGTTCCCGATCTGCTAGGACAGTCCTGTCTCCAAGACCTTTGCAGGAAAACGCGATGAAGGCTGCATTTCTGTCCGCCGCATTTCTCCTGGCCGCTGTTGCTAGCGCTACCGCTGACCCCGGGACTTCTGCGTTCACCACGCGGCTGGACGACCCTCGGGCCATTGCGCTGACGGGGGCGGCGGGTGATGGCAAAACAGACGACAGCGCCGCCATCCAGGCAGCCATCGACAAGGCGGCAGCGGACCGCGAGGAAGGCATCGTCTTCATTCCCCAAGGCCGCTATCGCATCACCCGCACCATCTATGTCTGGCCGGCAGTGCGGGTGATCGGCTGGGGTGCCCACCGCCCGGCGTTCGTGCTGGGCGACAACACACCGGGCTTCTCCCAGGGCGTGGCCGACATGGTGATTTTCGCCGGCGTCCGTCCGGGCTCAGGCCCCAGCTCGCGACCGGAACGCCCAGCTTCCAGGGTGCCCTTCCCGCCGCCCGGCAGCGTGCCGCCCAACCCCAATATCGCCGACGCCAACCCGGGCACCTTCTATTCGGCGATGAGCAATATCGATTTCGAGATCGGCAAGGGCAATGCGGGAGCCGTCGCCATCCGCTTCCATGGCGCCCAACACGATTATCTCAGCCACATGGACTTCCATATCGGCTCGGGCCTGGCGGGGCTGAACCAGGTCGCCAATGAAGCGGAGGATCTGCGCTTCTTTGGCGGACGCTATGGCATATTGGCCGAGAAGCCCTCGCCCGCCTGGCAGTTCACCCTGATCGACAGCCAGTTCGAAGGCCAGCGCGAGGCCGCCATCCGCGAGCATGAAGCCTCGCTGACATTGGTGAATGTGTCTTTTCGCAACGTGCCGGTGGGGATCGACATCGATCCGGACTATTCCGACTGGCTGTGGGCCAAGAACACGCGCTTCGAGAATGTCACCAAGGCCGCCGTGATCGTCAGCAATGAGAAGAGCGTCTATACCCAGATCGGCTTCGAGAACGCGGTCGCCTCCGCCACGCCGGTGTTCGCGCGCTTCCGGGAAAGCGGCAAGACGCTGGGTTCAAAAGGCGCCTATGAGGTCAAGGCGTTCAACCATGGCCTGATCCTGAAAGCTCCCGGCAGTTTGGGAGAAACCGGCACGCGCTGGGATGCGGCGCCTTTACCCGCGATGCCGGCACCGCTGCCCCCCGCGATCCGCCCACTGCCGCCCACCTCGCAATGGATGAATGTGCACGCGCTGGGTGTGAAGGGCGACAACAAGACCGACGACACCGCGGCACTTCAACACGCCATCGACACCAACAAGGTGCTCTATATGCCCAGCGGCCGCTACATCGTGCATGACACCATCCGGCTCAGGCCCGACACGGTGCTGATCGGGCTGCATCCTTCGATCACCCAGATCGATCTGCCCGACAACACACCGGGCTTTGCCGGCCTTGGCACGCCCAAGGCCCTGCTGGAAACACCCAAGGGCGGCGACAATATCGTCTCGGGCATCGGGCTTTTCACCGGTGGCATCAATCCGCGCGCGGTGGCCGCGTTATGGCAATCCGGCGCGAACTCGCTGATGAACGATGTGCGTTTCCTGGGCGGCCACGGCACCAACAATCCCGACGGCTCGCGCTGGAATCCCTACAACGATACGCATAGCGCCGATCCCGACATGAAGAAGCGCTGGGACGGGCAATATCCTTCACTGTGGGTGACCAATGGCGGCGGCGGCACTTTTGCCAATCTGTGGACGGTGGACACCTATGCCCAGTCCGGCATGACCGTCTCGGACACCAAGACGCCGGGCCATATCTATGAGATTTCCAGCGAACATCATGTGCGCAGTGAATTCCAGTTCCAGCGCGCTGAGAACTGGGAGGTCTATGCGCCGCAGACCGAGGAGGAAGCCGGCGAAAGCCAGGAGGCCGTGTCGCTGGAGATCATGAATTCCCGGAACATCACCATCGCCAACTGGCACGCCTATCGCGTCACCCGCAATCCGCGTCCCGTGGACACTGCGGCGCGCATCGTCAATTCCAGCGACATCCGTTTCCGCAACGTGCATGTCAATGCCGAAAGCGGGCTGGGCACCTGCGATACAAATGGTTGCGGCACCTATCTCAGGGCTAGCAAATTCCCGGCGGAGAATTCCATCCGCGACCTGACGCATCACATCGACACGCGCGAGCGGGAATTCGCGGTGCTGGATTATCCCGCCCAGCCGTCCCGGCCGGAGCCGCGCGACATGGGCGCTCATGTCGAGAAGCTGGAAGATGGCTTCTATTCCATCTCCGGTGCGGCGGTGGATGCGCACGGCAAGCTCTACTTCGTCGACAAGCACCAGCAGCGCATCTATGGCTGGTCGCGGGAAGAAGGCCTTTCCATCGAACGCGATAATCCCACCGATCCGGTGAATCTGGCCCTCGACAAAGCCGGCAACCTGCTGGTGCTGTCGTCCTTGGGCGCAAAAGGCACGCTCTACAGCTTCAAGCCGGGCTCGCCCGCCACCGAAATGACGGTAATCGTACCCACATCCGTCACCGCACATCCAGGCGCTACCGCCATTCTGCCGGGCAATTATTGGAACAATGGCGAGTTCAAGGACCAGCTTGATCCCAAGACCTACCGCTACACGACTTTGACCGAGATGTTCGCGCGCGACATGGCCGCGCCCAAGGCAAAAGAATATGTCTCGCCCGACGGCAGCCTGTTCCTTCCCGCGGCGCGCACGTTCCAGCAGGGCCCCCCGGATGGCACCGGCTGGCGCTTCTCCGACAATCTGGACGCTTACGGCTTTGTCGCCGCCAAGCCGGGCAGCCGGACCTATGTCAGCAACGAGTCCGAAGGGCGGACTTATAGCGGCCTGGTCAATGCCAATGGCACCGTCACCGACCTCAAGCTATTCGCGGATCGCGGCGGTGAAAGCGTGGCAGTGGCGGTCAACGGTAATGTCTATATCGCCAACGGCCAGGTGCTGGTCTATGCCCCCGACGGAAAGCCGCTGGGCCAGATCGATGTGCCGGAGCGGCCCATCCAGATCCTGTTCGGCGGCGCGGATGGGCGGACGTTGTTCATCCTGACCCACCACGCGCTCTATTCGTTGAGAACATAACCCACCTCCCCTGCGCGCGCGCCAGCGCGCCAGCATGGGGGTGAGGCCGGCGGCCAAGCCGGCCGAACGCCGTAGCAGCGCGAGGTATGAGGTTGGCGGGTTCCAACCTCATACCGAGTAAAGCTGCGAAGGCCGGAGGGGCTAAACCTTGCCGTGGAGATAGTCGAAGCTCTGCTTCACCATCTCCAGCGCGGAGGGATCATAGGGCTCCTCGATTTCCAGGAAGGCACGTTCCACCTTGGCCTTGTGCGCCGCGGCCAGGACCGTTTTCCAGTCGATGATGCCGGCGCCGATGATCGCGCTGATCATCTTCATGTTGAAGTTGGGGATGCCCTGGTTCTTGAGGTCCTTGATGTGCAGCGAATGATAGCGGTTGGGATATTTGGTCAGATAGGCCACCGGATCGGCGCCGGCCGCCTTCACCCAGCCGATATCCATCTCCATCTGCACCAGTGACGGATCGGTTTCCTTCAGCAGCAGGTCGTAAGGCACCACATCGCCGATCTTGCGGAATTCCAGATTGTGGTTGTGATAACCGAAGCTCATGCCGGCCGCCTTGCAGGCCGCGCCCGCTTTGTTGAAGGCGTCGGCGTTTTTTTTCCAATCATCGACCGTGGGGCCGGCCATGATCTGGGCCCGGTCCACCGGATAAAGCGGGAAGGAACAGGTGATGTTCTTGATCCCGACCTTTTTGGCCTCATCGATCGTGGCCTGCAGGCTGCCGCGCAAGCCATCACCGCCGGCATGGATGCTTTCCCAGACAAAACCCATGGAATCGTACAGCTTGCGCTGGTCGGCCGATGTCTTGCCCGCCATGGTGAGATTGGCCTGGACATGGCGGATGCCGATGTCCTTGAGCTTTTTCATGGTGCCTTCATAGTCCTTGGCCAGGTCGGCACGCACCGTATAGAGCTGCAAGCCCAGCGGAACCGAGCGCTGGGCGAAGGCCGGCCAGGAGGACGAAGCGCCCACCGTCACGGCGGCGGCTCCCAGAAGAAAATTGCGGCGGTTTGTCATGACGGGCTCCCTGGTCATTGCCATTTCAATCGATGGGCTTCGATAAAATCGATCTGCTTTTCGTTCAAGGTTTCGACCCTGTTGTCCTTGTCGCCAAATACCAGACGCTGCTCATGGCGGGGATCATAGCGGGGGGTTTTCACCTCCGCCGTGCTGGGATCGCCCGTCCTGGCAAAAGAAACAAGCACATCCTCCATCTGGTTCGACAGCTTGTAATCATACGGCGTCCAGTCGCGGGTATGGCGGAACAGGTTCAGCGAATCCAGGGTGCCATACCAGAAAGGCAGGTCGGAATTGTGATAAGCGCCCGCCGTCTTCACATCCATGTCGGTGATCACCACGCCGGACGGGTAAGGGTGGGGATGGTTGTACTGCACAAGCCAGATCGGCGACTTGGCGTGCGCCGACGCTGCCCTGGCCCAGTCTCGCCCCATGATGCCGAAGCCCGAAATGCGGGCGATTCCCTGGGCCTGGGCGGACGCTTCCGCGTCGTCCTTGGCGGGAAACAACTTCAAGAAGCCGGCGGCCTCGGGACCGAACACGGTCTCGGCCGCCTTTTTATAATCGGCCAGGGTGCGCGCATCGGTGACGGCATTCTTGCTCTGAATGTCGTTGCCCACCGAGGCCAGAAGTAGGGGTACATCGGTCTCGCTGCCCGCGGCATAGATCTGCTCCGGATTGCCCGGCACGACATAACCGTCGATGGTCGGGCCGATGAAAGTGATCTTGTTGGCGGCGGCGATGCTGGTGATCTGGTCGGCCGGGATGGTACGCATCTGCGCCACGTCATTGGCTTTCATCGCCTGCTGAAGCCTGACGCCGGTGGCCTCGGTTTCCCCCAATTTCTGCAGGGGCGGCGACGCGACGCCGTGGTAACCGCCGGACAGCGCCACCATCTTGGCGTAGAGGCCATGCGCCAGGAGACTGGATTGCAGCAGGTCCAGCGCCATCGCTCCAGCCGACTGGCCGACGACGGTCACATTGCCGGGGTCGCCGCCAAAGGCCGCGATGTTGCGCTGAATCCATTTCAGCCCGGCGATCTGGTCCTGCAGCCCGTAATTGCCGGAGGCGTGATGTTCCGACGCCGCGGTCAATTCTGGATGCGCCATATTACCGAAAATGTTCACCCGGTAGGAGATGCCGATGAAGATCACGCCCTTCTTCGCCAGCGGTTCGCCGCTATAGACATCGAAGTTGATGGAGCCTTCCTGGAAGCCGCCGCCATGGATCCACACCACCACGGGCAGCTTGTCGCCGGTCCTGGCCGACGGCGGCGCCCAGATGTTCATATAGAGACAGTCTTCGCTGGATTTTATCTCGCCGAAATAATGATTCAGCGTGGTGGCGCGCAGCGCGATGTAGCAATTGGTGATCTTGCTGTCGGCATTGTAGATGCCCTTCCAGGGCTTGGCCGGCATCGGCTCATGCCAGCGCAGCTCGCGCACCGGCGGTGCCGCAAAGGGCACGCCGAAATAGGCCTTGACGCCGGAGTCCAGCAAGGTGCCCGACAGCCTGCCCGTTTCAATGCTGACGGGATCGCCGGGAATCGGATTCATCACGCCGGCCCGCGCGCCGGTCAGAGCCAGCAGCGCGAGTGCAGTGCAGCAAAGCAAGGCGCGGAAATATCCCATCATCATTCTCCCAATCGGCCTGACTTTTAGGCCAATTCGGCAATCCTTGCACGGTCCCTTTCGCCGCCCTAGGCTTTGAGAAAGCGAGAAAATTGGGGGCGACATGCGCAGGGCTTTGCTGGCGACGATTCTTCTCTGTGGCGCGGCTTTTCCGGCCATGAGTGCGGACACGCCGCCGTCCGATGCCAAGCAGCCGGCAAAATCCTTTACCGGCGCCACCGCCAACCTCGCGCCCAACGATCCGCCGGGACAATGGACGCGCCAGGCGCGCGACTATGCCAACACCCGCTACAGCCCGCTGACCCAGATCAACAAGGCCAATGTCGGGCGGCTGCGCGTCGCCTGGAGCTTCAGCGACGGGCAGATGTATGGCCATGAGGGCGCGCCGCTGGTGGTGGGCGACACCATGTATCTGGTGACGCCTTTTCCCAACATCGCCTATGCGCTGGATCTGTCCAAGACCGGCGCGCCGATCAAATGGGTGTTCCAGCCCAATCCCGATCCGCGCGCCATTGGCGAAGCCTGTTGCGACAAGGTGCTGCGCGGCTGGGCCTATGCCGACGGCAAGCTGATCTACAATCTGCTGGACGATCACACCGTGGCGGTCGACGCGAATACCGGCAAGGAAGTCTGGCGCGTGCTGCTGGATGACGTCACCAAGGGCCCCACCCTCACCCAGGCGGCCTTTGTGGTGGGCGACAAGGTCTATATCGGCTCCTCAGGCGGGGAGCTCGGCACCAATGGCTGGTTCCAGGCGCTGGATGTGAAAGACGGCCATACCATCTGGAAAGCCTTCACCAACGGCCCCGATGACGGCGCGCTGATCGGATCGGAGTTCAAGCCTTTCTATCCCTGGATGAAGGGCAAGGATCTGGGTGTCTCAAGCTGGCCGGGCGAGATGTGGAAACAGGGCGCCAGCGCTCCCTGGGGCTGGGTGTCCTACGATCCCGACCTGAACGAAGTCTATTACGGCACCTCCAATCCGGGACCGCGCACGCCGTCACAGCGGCCGGGCCTGAATCTGTGGAGTTCGGCGGTGTTCGCCCGCGATGCCAATACCGGTCAGGCCAAATGGGCCTATCAGTTCACGCCGCATGACGAGTGGGACTATGACGGCGTCAACGAGAATGTGCTGATCGAGATTCCCTGGAAGGGCGGCCGCCGCAAGGTGATGGTGCATTTCAACCGCAACGGCTTTGCCTACACCATCGACCGCTCAAGCGGCGAAGTGCTGGTGGCCGAACCCTTCGGGCTTCAGAACTGGGCCAGCAAGATCGACCTCGCCACCGGCATGCCGGTGGTCAACGATGCAGCCCATCCGATTGTGGAAAAGAAGGTGGAGAATATCTGCCCGCCCGACATCGGAGTGAAGAACTGGAATCCGTCCGCCTTCAGCCCGCGCACCGGACTTCTCTATGCGGGCGTGTTCAACAGCTGCATGGATCTGACCAACCACATCGTCCAGTACATTCCCGGCGCGCCTTATGACGGCATGGAGATGGTGCGCAAGGCCGGTCCCGGCGGCAATTGGGGCGAGTTCATCGCCTGGGACCCGGTCAAGGGCAAACGGGTCTGGAGCATCAAGGAAAATCTCTATGTGTGGAGCGGCGCCGTCGTCACCGGCTCAGACCTGGTGTTCTACGGCACCATGGATGGCTGGTTCCGCGCCGCCGATGCACGCACCGGCAAAGTGTTGTGGTCGCAGAAGCTGGGCTCCGGCATCACCGCTGCGCCGATGACCTTCACCGGTCCCGACAAGCGGCAATATGTGGCGGTCTATACCGGCGTGGGTGGCGGCGCCGGCGTTCTCAGGCGCGAGAAAGGTTATATGCCGGGCGGCAACACGCTTTATGTGTTTTCCGTCGATGGCGCAGGCATCGGTTTGGGCACCAGCCAGTTGGTCTCGCATGCGGAAGCGGCGGCGCCGGTCTCGGTGCCGCCAGCGGCGGCACATAACTGATGAAGTCTCTTGCTCTCGTATTCGCATTGATGGCGACACCCGCGGCGGCGCAAGTAACCGCAGACACGCCCAACCCGTTTGAGGGCAAGCCCGATGCGGCGGAAGCGGGTCACGCTTTGTTCGGCAAGATGAACTGCGCCGGCTGTCACGCCTATGACCTGACCGGCGGCATGGGGCCGGACCTGACCGACAATAGCTGGCAATATGGCGGCAAGCCGGGCGAGGTCTTCCATACCATCGCGGAAGGCACGCCGCGCGGCATGCCGGCGTGGAAGGACAAGATGACACCGGATGAGATCTGGCAGGTCGTGACTTACATCCAAAGCAAAAAGCAATAGCGAGGCGAAGATGCGCAAAGTCGGAATGGCGCTGGCTTTGTTGTGCGGACTGATCGGAAGCGTACAGGCAAAGCCAAAAACCGACGGAGCGCCCGACTTTGTCATTGGTAGTGGCCCGACCACGGATGGCCCGGTTCTTGGGCTGCGTGAAAATGGCGTCATTAAATTTCTAGGCATTCCCTATGCCAAGCCGCCGGTCGGCGCTTTGCGTTGGATGCCGCCGCAGCCGGTTGCAAAGTGGACCGGCGTGCGCAGGGCCTACAAGTTCGGCCCCACCTGTGCGCAAGT
>Ga0163163_10001851_pt1 | contig 17870 bp, 15 predicted proteins | sample S65metaG_FD_119766 | JGI IMG/M metagenome (GOLD analysis project Ga0163163, IMG submission 119766) | Switchgrass rhizosphere microbial communities from Kellogg Biological Station, Michigan, USA - S6-5 metaG | ecosystem: Host-associated > Plants > Roots > Rhizosphere > Soil | place: USA... | reverse complement strand
CAGTATGGTGAGTATCTTACGAAAGGAAAATTTCAACATGCCGAGGCTTATGTCGACCATCATTTGAGTAAGAACGTGCAGTTGCTAGCAGGATTAAATTTTCAAAGCTACCGCATTGACGTTCCCGATACAGCAAACAATATCATCAGCCCTTACGCGTCCCTTTTTTTAAAGACAAACAAAGGATTCAACGTGGAGTTGGGAGGAAGGTTCAATCATCATAACCAGTATGGGAATAATTTTACTTATAGCTTCAACCCATCTTATTTAATTCGCGACAGGATAAAATTGTTTGTGAATATAACCAGTGGTTTCAGAATGCCTTCCATCACCGAATTGTTCGGGCCATATGGTTCAAATGCAAATCTGAAACCTGAAAAATCAACGACACAGGAGGCAGGTTTACAGGCGGCACTGTGCAATAAAAAACTTCAGATCACGGTGACAGGTTACAACCGGGATGGCAAGGATGTGATCATTTATGATTTCACCACCAACCAATATGAAAACCGCGACAAACAACATGATTATGGAGCAGAGCTGGAAGCGAGTTGCACAGTTGGCAAAAACATTGTTATCAAAATAAATTATGCGTACGTGGACGGAAAGATCACGCAGAAACTTACAGGTAAAGACACGACTTATTACAACCTGATTCGTCGTCCAAAAAACAATGCACATCTATTTGTCAGCTACCAGGCCACCAAAAATTTATTTCTCAGCACGTCGCTGCAAATGACCGGTAAACGGATTGACACTTATTTTGATCCTGTGTCCTTTCTCTCCTCGACTGTTGATCTGAAGGCCTATGCTTTATGGAACGCGTATGCAGAATATCGCTTTCTTGACAAGAGATTGACGGTATTTGTTGATGTTAAAAATATTATGAACAACAAAGACTATTATGAGGTATATGGTTTTGGCGTGCAGGGAATCAACGTCACTGGTGGAATTCGTTTTACATTATAGCTTAAACTAATTTTTATGATAGCAAAAAAATTTGATCTAAGCACAACTGTTTTACTTCTTTTTATTATAGCAACTGCCGCGCTGAGAGTGGCGTTTAATTTCAGCCATGAGATGTTGCTCCTTGCAAATTTTTCTCCACTGGGAGCAATGGCTCTTTTTGGAGGAGTTTATTTCAATACGAAGTGGAAGGCCTTTGCCTTTCCCCTCGCGATGTTGTTTGTTTCCGATTTCATTTTACACCAAACCGTTTTTAAAGAATACGGAAACGGGTTTTTATATAAGGGTTGGTATTGGGTGTATGGGGCTTTCGCTCTGATGACAATCGTTGGCAGAACTATAAAACAGGTTACAGTCAACCGTTTCCTGTTGTGTGTCGTGATCTGTGTCTTCATACATTGGATCGTCACCGATCTTGGTGTATGGATAGGGTCGAAAAGTTATTCTCAAAACCTTGACGGATTTGTTACCTGTCTCGAAAATGCGATCCCTTTTGAGTGGCGTTTCCTTGCGGGAACCCTTATCTATGGTGCTATTCTTTTTGGCCTGTTTGAGTGGTTCAAAAGAAAATATCCTGCGCGTCAGGTTAGCACGAGGTCAAGACAATTTTGAAATCTGCTCACCATTCAAACTCACCATTCACCATGAAAGCCTGTTCATTTTTGCCGGCTGTTACACAGATGATCTACGATATGGATCTGCAGGATATTTTGTATGGCGTAACGTTTGAATGTCCCGCGGAAGCGTTGAAAGAGAAACCCCGGCTCGTCCGATGTGTGCTTGAGGGTAAACAGTATTCAAGCTCGGAAATTGATAAAATATTTTCAGCGAGCAAAGCGGAGGGACGAAGCTTATATTATGTCGACGAGGAATTATTGCAGCAAATTGAGCCCGATATAATCTTTACCCAGGATATCTGTGAGATTTGTCAGATAGACACACAGTGTACGGCAGCGGCTGTCGCCAAATTAAAAAAGCAACCTCTATTGGTTTCTATTTCACCACAAAGTCTTGATGATGTATATGATTCTGCGCTGACCATTGCAACAGCTCTGGGTAAGGAAGAAAGTGCTTACAACTATTGGGGATCACTTAAGAAACGAGGGGATACTATACTTGATCGTTTGCGATCCTACCGCATGCCGCTAAAAAGAGTTTCATTGCTTGAATGGATCGATCCTGTCTATAATTGTGGTCATTGGATACCGTTTCAGATTGCCCAAGCGGGTGGCATTGATATGTTAGGCAATCCCGCCGGCGATTCCATTGTAACACCGTGGGAAAAAATTATCAGGTATGACCCGGAGATAATAGTGATCGCTCCTTGCGGTTTTGAAACAAAAAGAGCACGTCAGGAAATGTCCCTGTTGATGCAAAAAACCGGATGGAATACAATAAAAGCAGTACGGACAAAACAAGTATACCTTGCGGATTATGATCTGTTCACCCAGCCATCAGCTTCAACATTAACGGACGGCATTGAATTGTTGGCGGCTCTTTTTCACCCGGAATTATTTAATGTTCCCCCGAAACTTCAAAATAAATATCTGCCATTTTATAAAATCCCTGATCATGTGTATGCAAGAACATAAAACCTGTCCACGATGCTCCCGTTTGTTTGAATGTAAGCTGGGTTCTATAACTGAATGCCAATGTTACAAAATTCAATTATCCATTGAGGAAAGAGCATTCATTGAAGACATGTATGATGAGTGTTTGTGTAAAAACTGTTTGCAAGAGTTGAAAAACCGTTATATCATGTTCAAGGAAAAATTTCTTTTGAAATGACAAGGGCTTATTTTAACTGGAGTGGAGGAAAAGATTCTGCTCTTGCTCTCTGGAAAGTATTAAAAGAAAAGGAGTTTAAAGTTGAATACTTACTCACCAGCATGAATAGTTTTCATGATCGGGTTTCCATGCATGGCGTAAGGAGAACCCTGCTCGAGGCGCAGTCTTCTTCTTTAAATATTCCTTTGATCACGATCGAAGTCCCAGAAGAGCCAACTATGGCAGAATACGAAGCGGCAATGATGAGTAAAGTAAAGTGGCTGAAAGAGCAGGGCGTGACTCACAGCATTTTTGGTGATATTTTCCTGGAAGATCTGAAAACATACCGCGAAGAAAAATTGGCAACTGCCGGTATTCAATGTGAATTTCCAATTTGGAGAAGAGATACAAAAAAATTGGTAAGCGAATTCATCGAGGAAGGTTTCAAAGCTATTGTCGTTTGCGTCAACGAAAAATTTTTAGATAAAAGTTTTTGTGGAAGGATGATTGATGAAAATTTTCTTAATGATTTGCCTTCCACAGTAGATGCCTGCGGCGAGAATGGTGAGTTTCACAGCTTTGTATATAGCGGACCTGTTTTTAAATATCCCCTTCCTTTTATAAAGGGTGAAATTGTGTATAAAGAATATAAGGCTCCTAAAAACACGGATGTCACCTCAGTTCCGGAAAAGAGTTTTGGATTTTATTTTTGCGACTTGCTCTAACTGATAAAAATAGAAAAGCCGGCTTTTATAAACCGGACTTTTCCTGATTTGCACCGTCTCCCAAAATTTTATTCCATTGAAGATTGGATTTTAAAATTCAAGAAGGTAGTAAACGCAAAATGAGAAATGATTTGCGGGAAGGACGGCATACCTAACCTTCATCACTGTTTCTTCGGGCCATTTAATGAAAAATTATATCCCAGCCTCAGGCCAAAAAATGCATCCGTTTCTCCGCCTTTGCTGCTGGCTTGATAGCGTCCACTTACTTCAACTTTGTTGTTAAACACATAGCCGATTCCCGCGGCCCAGGTAAAACCTCCATCCGAGTTAGTGTAATAATCGCCACCATCGGAAACTGTTATGCCAAGAATGGAATATCCAACTTGTGGCTCAACAAAGAACCCATTGAAGTTGTGACGATAACCAAGAAGTAAAGGAATGAGCCTGCCTGATGAACTGGCAATGTCTGTTGGAATTGTTGTCTTAAATCCTGCATATCCACTGGTAACTGTAATCTGTCCGGCTGTTCCAACGCCAAACAAACCCTTTGCATAAAAACCCATTCCTGTTTTGAAATAGTCCGCTGAAACCCCTGAGGGTAATACGAGGTCGCCACCAGCACCGATAAAAGTGGTACCTTTTTGTCCAAAGCTGCCGGCAGTAATTAAAATGGTCGCCAGCAAAACCATGTAATTCTTTCTCATAAAAAATGTTTTTAGTTTAATGAATAATGGAGAACAAATGTATTCAGTGGTACAGCTTAAGTCAATATAAGATTACTTATAGGAGCTATAAATATGATCGGTCATATCCATCTACATAGCGACCAACATTTCATTAAAAAAATGGTAAAAGGAAAAGACGGTTGATGCGAAAGTGAAAGATTGTCTATTCTCTGCCAAGAAATTTATTGATGGCCTCAGTTCTATTCTGCACGTGCAGCTTCTCGTATATATTATGAATGTGCTGGCTTACCGTACCTGTGGTAATATTGAGCTGGTCGGCAATTTCCTTATACAATAATCCTTCGGCAAGAAGATGTAGTATTTCGTTTTCACGGGTTGACAATACATCCATAGAACTTTTTTTCTCTTGAAAAACGTTTACAAGCTTGCGTGCAATGTGGGTGCTCATCGGTGAACCTCCGGCATGCAGCTCTTTCAGCGCATTTGCAATAACATCAAAATTTGATTTTTTCAACAGATACCCTGAGGCTCCCGCCTTCAACGCTTCAAAAATCTTGTCATCCGTTTCATAAACTGTAAACATGATGAACTGGATCGAATTGCATTTTCTTTTTACTTCCCGTATACAATCAATTCCATTCATGCCAGGAAGATTAATGTCCATAATGACAATATCGGGCTGAATGTCAGGTAGCTTTGCAGCGGCGTCTTCGGCACTTCGAAAAGTTTCCAACATCAGAAACTCATCATTTGAGCCAAGATAACAGCTAAGACCTTCCCGAACTTCGTCAAGATCCTCGACTATAGAAAGTGTGATTGGCAGCATAATACTAAAGATATGTCTTAGTCGATCATTGAAACTATAACAAAAATTATAGAGGGCCCCATCCTATACCCCATTTCTCAATTCCTCCAGCGATACCTGCAACAAAACCGAAGTGCCGCTCTCGTTTTTAAATTTGGCAGAGCCGCCAATTTCAGCCATCCTTTTCCTAATGTTATTAAGCCCATTTCCAAACTTTCTTGTGTTTTCAAGGTTAATCCCTTTTCCGTTATCATGAATAAGAATAAATAGCTCCTTGTTGATTGTGATGGTAATCTCTACACTGCTGGCTTCGGCGTGCTTGACTATATTATGTAAGACCTCTTTTACAGAAAGAAAAATATTGCGGCGCATCTCACCACTTGCAAAAATTTCCGGATGTTCTGTAGGCGCGTGAAAGTGGCAGCTGATATCATGAGTGGTCAGGTAATCCACTGCATACGACCTTGTGTAACCGAGGAGGTCATTCATGCTATCGTTGCGTTGGTTCAGGGCCCAGACGATCTCTCCCATCTTCTCCATCATCTCTTCTGAATAAGAGGATATCTTTTGGAGGTGACCAGGATCCAGGATTCCTTTCTGGTTTTCGAACTTGATCGTCTCACTCAATACTTTAATGCGTGACAAACCTGCCCCCATATCATCATGCATATCCGTGGCGATACGTGTTCGTTCTTTCTCAATGGCCTGTTTTTTTTCAAGGCTGATCAATTGTTTATGCAGTTTGTTGCGGTAAAACAACCAAAAGAAAAGGGTGATCACAGCAAGCGAGGAAAGTAATTCGATACAAAGAAACCACCATGTCTGCCACCATGGAGACATTATCGTAAAAGGATAGCCCGTTTGAAGCGGCTCATATTTTCCATTCAAGAAAACAGATCTTACCATTAACTTATAGTGCCCGGGGGAAAGATTCAAAAAGCTCATTTCCGATACCGAAGAGAGTTCTGTCCAACTTCCTGCCTGGCCTTCTGCTTCTAGCATATAGCTAAACTCCACTTTTTTTTCATCAAAAAAACTCGGAACGGCTACCCGGAAAAAAAGATTATTTTGAAAATATTTCAGATTTAATTTCTGTTTCGGAAATGCCTGTTCCTGGTTGTTGACTGTAAATTTTGCAAGGATGATTTTCGGTTTGACCTGGACTAATGCCTTAGCCGCCGGATAAACTTTGACGAGCCCGGAGGAAGCAACGCCCCAGATAACCCCCTCCTTGTCCCCCTCGACCTTCCACATATCAAGATACATGTTCGAAGCTTTTGTGACATTCTCGATCTGAAGGCCATCATTTTCAAAACTAATTTTGTCAAGACCGGTAGGCGTACACGCCCACACATTATTCCGGCTATCGCAGTAGACATATTTGACAAAATTCTCCGTAAGGCCATTTTTGACGGTTAACTGACGGGTGAATTTCAATTCACCGTTTATAAGCGTGTAACAGACCAATCCTTGTTGTCGTGTCCCGATCCATAGCCGACCAGAACTATCAATATCAATCGACCTTGGTTCGATATTCTCCTTTTGCCAGTCATATTTCGTTACTAAGCGCAAATAATTATCCGGGCTAGATGGATTGATCTTAAAAATATAGATGCTCATTGCTCTTGTCACCACGAACAGAAAATCATCTGTTGTCAGCACGGCTTTGTCCACAAAATAGTTCAATGGTTCTTTGACAATTTTATTTCCTGGTAGCAAAACCGTAACTGACGTACCTACAATAACAGGGTTTTCATTTTTATCTATAAGTAAAATATTAAATGACTCTTTCGTTGCTGAATTGCTATAAATTGGTAACACCTTAAAGCAATTGTTTGATGCCGGGTCCAGGCGATAAATGGTATAGCTACCAAGACCATAAAACTTCTTTTTGCCCATGGCGATCCTGAAAAGCACATCGTTTCCACGAAGAGGGAATACATTGACAACCTGGCGATGGTCCAGTAAGAGCCGGTGATGAGCCTGATCATACATCCATACTGAGTCGGTGCCTCTCGGTATGTTAACATCATAAGCAAAAAAACCAGGTTTAAACTCCTTATAAAATTCGACATTTTGATCTACCAGCTTGATCGCACCGGCAATATCACTACCGAACCACATAATCCCCTCTCTGTCCTGGAAAATGCAAGATGCAACGGCGTCGATCGCTCCATTTTCCTTGGAAAACACTTTGTTTGACCCACTGGGAGAAACCTTCAGAACGGCATTCCCCTTCCTAATCCAAAGGTTTTGCTGCTTGTCAATGAACATCCGGTCTGTTATGATATTTGCGGCAATAGAATATGGTCTTGGCGGCAATAATTCGAATCTTCCTTTTGTTAAAGCCATTCGATCCAGTGTGAAAATACCTTTTGCACTTCCCACCATTAATTCATTTTGAGGTGTCCGCACGGAATAATAAACATCCGGAAGAAGGGTATCAGCAAAAACTTTTCCTGTGTGATAGTTATAAACAATAAAGCATTTTGGGGTATGATAAGCAGGATTAAACACTTCCATGTTGATGACCAGGAAAGAATCAATCTCCGTCACATGGGACAAATTCTTATCGGCATTGACGTCAGTCAGGCGAGGCAAAGAGATGTGCGAAAAATGATCCTTATCAAAACGAAATAGCCCTTCGTCAGCAATTGCGTAGTATTGGCCATTGCTGCACCTGATGAATTGATTTATGACGGGGCACATCGAATCTTTTAGAAAAACATTCCTGACCGTACCATTGTGAATGTATTGAAGATTATGGCTATTGAGTACAACAAGCACTGAGTCATCGCCTATTTCCATGACTCCGTTCACAAGGTCAGTCGCCAAGCCATTTTCTGTAGTATAATTGGTAAACCGCGAGCCATCATAAATACTTAAACCATTCGTAGTGCCGAAGTAAAGCTTGCCCTTGCTATCCTGACTGATAAATCGCACTTTGTTTCCAACCAATCCATCCCTGGGGGTGTAATTGACAAAGGGGTATAATTGTGCTTTCGCCTGCAGACCAGAAATGAAGCATACAAAAAGCAGTATAGTCGGCTGCCGCAGCATAATTAAATTTACCTAAAAAGATAAAATTTGACTATAACTAAAGAAAAATGAAATTTCAGTTCACTGTGTTAACCGATAAAGCAACCCGTTGCGATCGCCTGGCCCAGCTCATCGACCTTCAGTCCCGGTGCCGGTTTCTTTTTCTATTTGTTTTTCACGCCTAAGAAAATCAGTATCGCGAACGATCATGACCACCCCACTGATCGCATGCACCGCCACAATGCCGTTCCTCAGCAGGCCCAACATAGTAATTGCTATCAGCATTTCGGTGTGTTGTAATAGTGAAGAGAATTGGTAAGTTAAAAAAGGAATGGGAGCCACACAATATAAGAAATGTTAGAGGTTGCCAAGGATGGTGGATTAAGTTTTCAAGACATTTGATATGTTTTAAAATCGTATCTTAGGTATCCATTCTCTCCATTCAATGTTCACTCCAAAAATTTCTTAGTATGAAAAAGAATCTTTTAAAAAAAATTGCCAAAATAAGTTTTCCTCTCGTCCTGTTTATCGCCCTGGCCTCATTCAATTATGGAAAATTTGAGACCAAGACCGTCACGGGTGAAATCCTGGACATGAAATGCTATATGACTTCAGGTGCACATGGCCCCGAACACAAGGAATGTGCGGCCATGTGTGTAAAGGGTGGTTCACCCATGGGTATACTTGCTGATGATGGTAAGGTCTACCTTTTGATCGAAGGGAAAGAGGGCGCTGCTGCTTTTGAAGAAGCAAAAAAGTATGCAGGTGAAACGGTAACCGTGACAGGAACGCTGTCAGAAAAAAATGGTGTACAAGCATTAATTGTAACCGAGGTAAAAGCGAAAAAATAAAAGGTTGCTGAATTATTCGACCTTGGAATAAGTCATTCCCGGAAGTCTGATCGAATTGCGAGCGCTACCATAGGGATCACATAAAAAATTATGTGTATCTATGTTCCTGTGATTCTAGACGGCTAAAAATACTTCGAACTGGACATTACTTAGCGCAAACATTTTTTACAGCCTTCCGGTTCAAAAGTGTACCTTTGCCGATTGTATTTAAGACCAATTGCCGAAAGTAATCTTCAATAACAAAAACGCGGTGTTCTTTCAATCGTTGAAAGAAGCAGCCGATAATTATTTTACCGGGAAAGGCATACACAGGACAGGTGACAGCCGCCTGTATATAAAAACGATTGTTCTTTTAGCACTGGCTTTAGGTGCCTACCTATTCATATTATTGCTTCCATTGACTATATGGGCCATTATTATACTTAGTAGCCTGCTTGGTTTTACGTTAGCCTGTATCGGGTTTAATGTAATGCATGATGCCAATCATGGCAGCTATTCGTCCAGCGAACGACTCAACACCTTGCTAGGCCTCACGTTGAATGCATTAGGCGGTAATAGTTTTATCTGGAAGTTCAAACACAACATCATTCATCATACCTATCCTAACGTTGATGGCATAGACGATGATATTGCCAAGAGTCCTTTTATTCGTATGTGTAGCACGCAACGGTGGGTGCCTGCACACCGGGTGCAACATATTTATACCCCACTTTTATATGCAATCAGCTCTATCCTATGGGTGCTTTTCCAGGATTTTGAAAAATACTTTCGCAGAAAAATACACCAGACATCAATGGCTCCGATGAAATTACAGGACCATTTTATTTTTTGGATCAGTAAAGTGATGTACCTGTTCTTCTACATCGCATTGCCGGTATTTTTGATCGGCTGGACTAATTGGTTATTCTTTTTTATAAGCATGCATGTGGGACTTGGCCTGACTCTCGCCGTTGTATTTCAACTGGCGCATGTGGTAGAAGAAACAACATTCGAATTTGTCGCCTCTGATGAGACCGTGAGAATAGAAAATGAATGGGCCATTCACCAGGTAAAAACAACTTCCAATTTTTCTCCAAACAGTCCGATTATCTCCTGGCTGGTTGGAGGATTAAATTACCAGATAGAGCATCATCTCTTTCCCCGTGTCAGCCACGTACATTACCCGGCTTTGAGCAAGATCGTAAAAGAGAAATGCAAGGAATTCGGTCTTCCCTATAACTGCATTCCCTCAATGCACCAGGCGGTCGTTTCACATTTCAGATTGATACGGCTGCTTGGCAAGAAACCGGCTAGTTTGCTCTTGTCAAAATAAAATTTCGGGCTAAACGAGCTAACTTAAAAATACTATAACGTCACCTGCTCACAACGTAGCTGCTTGAAATCTTGGACACGCACCTGCACCTTCTCCGCTTTGAACTGTCAGATCTTTTCGAATGACGTCTTTAATATTGAAGCCTTTAGTATGGCAAAATGGGCAGGCATGCACATATCCTTCCGGGTCGATGTAAAGCATCCGGTTTCCCCCGGAGAAACAGCCAACTGTTCGTTGGTGATAACCGTGATAAACAACAATGGGATAATCTGAGTAGGCGGGATCGAAGTTCAGCGTGAAATAAAATTTATTTAATAAGTCGAGTTGATCTTTATTCAAAAAAACATCCTTGCCCTCATAATGGCCGATGGCTTTAGGTTCCAATAATTGTATAAAGGCAACATTCAATTTTTTGGCAAGGGTCGCATATTGCAACAGGTTCTCCCAACTGATAAATGAGCGGGTAACACAAATGCTTAAAGCAACAACCAGTCTTTGCTCATGGGCATTGCAGACCGCATTCATGACATCATTAAACGAATTATGAAAACCCCTGAACGCATTGTGCATTTCGGGATCAAAATGATCAAGGCTTATCACCACACCGGTAAGCCCTCCCTGCTTTAGCTTCCGCGCATTGTCCGGGCTAAAATTAAATCCAGATGTCAACACATAAAACTCCGATTGCTTTCTTCCGTTCCGGATAACCTGCTCCAGGTCTTTTATCCTTACCATCGGCTCACCACCACTGAGGTGAAATTGCGATATGCCATCATTTTGAAATTTTGAAACGACGGCATTCAATTCGCCTGTAGTCAAACTTTCGCTTTTATTCAGATTATCCCACTCGAAACAATGCTCACATTGCAACGGGCATTTTTGGGTAATCGCAAATATGATAAAGGTGAGCTTATTTGTTTTTTTCTCAAGTGGCAATATCCTGTGGAATTCTGCTTCAATATAGTTATCGAATGCTTTCGATGGAAAGGCGGGTGCATAGAGATAATGATAAAACTTACCGTTCAGTTTTACAATCTTGGTTTGAATTCCCCCCAGGATGGATTTCTTAAGATTATATAACGCCCGGGTTACCTTAAGCGATTTGCGCAAGGATCGGTAATTTCTCATTGCCAGCATCAGTATATGCAATCCTGCTTTAACGTCCACCCATTTTCTTGACCATCCGTTAAGTATTTGCATATCGGAATCAAACGACTTGTCACTGCCGGTTGAAATGACAAGACGTTCTTCTATTTTACTCGTCAATCCTGCTTGTTGTATAATGTTCTTTGTTTCTGACATCTATTATTTTATTTTTTTGCCACGCTTTTCATTGCTTCAGCAAACTTCTGCCTGCTGAAAGCCGCCAGGGCTCCTGGTTTTTCGAAACTTTTCAGGAAAGCCACTTTGGGGGAACCTTTGTAATGCCTGATATGAGTATAATATCCGCTTGAATGAAGAAAAAATGTTTGCTGCCTTCCTTCTGCCGGGTTGATAGCCTGATATTTGACCGTAGTTACATTCCAAATATCGGGTTGAACAAGGTATTGTTTGTCCGCAGAAGCAATGGTTGCTAAAACATCGGCTCCTTGCTCATCGATCGCTTCATATGGCTTGACTGTTTTAATCCTATAATCAGCATCCGGAGAATAATCAATGGCCGCGTAATCAAGTTCCCAGAAAAGATAGCCGGCAGAGATTTTAAACTCCGCCGGACCTTCACCAGGAAGTTCAACCGGAATAACCATGTCACGATTTAGCAGGGGTCCTATCGCCTTAATCTTTTGAATCTCCTTCCAACCTTCAGGAGTTTTGACCGAAACTGTCAAAGGAATGTTCTGTTCATTGCTCCATTTTTCCAATTCGGCAGCAGGCTTTTTTTCCTGTTGCCTCGCCCACTTCTCATAACGATTGCCAAAACCCTTTGTAAATTCCCCGAAAAGGTGATTGACCCACGAAGACGTTTTGCCGCTTAATATCAATTTCCCTCTCTTACTTTTTGATTCGTTCTTGAATGTTATAAAAAGATCTTCCGCTGCCCTGGCGCCATTGTCATCTTTAAAAACACAGTTGTCATTGTCTTTATCTATTAGCTCATTTTTTACGTCAATATGATTGTTGAGTGTTGCTGTCTCCGGACTCAGCGGATCCGAGATGCTAAACAGTCTTCCATCGGGGCTGACCAGGATCTTTACATTTTTATCATGGTCAACAACCAGGATGTCTGCAAAATCCGTATGTTGAATCTCACGAAGCTCATTACTGATCTTGATATTGTAAGCGCCATTTGTTGAAAACAGGTCCAACGGCAAATAATCATCCCTTTGCAGGGATTGGTAAATAGATCCACTGTATATTTCCCCTTGCAGGTTATAGGATTTTCCATCAAACGTGCTTACGTACGGGCAAGAACTTATGGTATCCACCGGTTGCGGAGTAGGCGGAGTAGCAGCAGCAGCAATAAGTACCGCAACGAGTGCTGCTCCCAGCGCAGTAAAGACAACTGTCTTCACAACACTACCATTTGTCTTCTTCTGGTCAAATTCAATGATCTCAATTTTTTTAACGTCTGACAGGGGAAAGGTGTAGACTGAATCCATGTTCACTGCTGAAGTGTCAGCCGTATAAATATGGACTTCTTGTAAAACCACTCCTTCACCTTTTGACTTAGAATATATGTATTTCTTCTTTCTTGTATTTAACAGGTAAACCTGGTGTACAGGAGGAATGGAATCTGGCTTAGCGCTTAACGACATTTTCGTGTCGTCCAGAACAACGTTTGATAAAGCATAACTGTGTGTACCTTTTCTCAATATAAAGTACCTGCCTTCGGCATTCAATTGTTTCAACGACGAATCCTTGCTCGCCTCGTTATACGCTTCCGCCATAACTGGCTTGTAATATTTACACCCAATGAAGTAATTAACGCTTATCACGAGCAGAAAAAACGCGGCAATTTTCTTTTGGTGTTGGCCGACGGTCATAGCAAGTTAATTTTGGTGTAGGAAGAAAATGCATAATTAAGATACTCACTTTTTTGTAACGTGATGGATTTTTTTAACTTTTGCAGCATCTCTTCTTATCCACCACTATGGGAGTAAGGATCGCAACCATGTTTTCTGATTATGGGGAGTCTGCACTGAATGGGAATTCCTTTAAAGAAAATGCCGTATTTCACCTCGCCGACCATGCGCTGAAGCATATGCTTAACAAGCATACTCATTATTCTCATTTGGTTATAACTACTTCATGCCCCGATTCCATTGCTCCATCACTTGGCCAATGCATCATCCAGCATTATCATGATGAATTTGGTTCGTCACAGACTATAGACATTGTACAGGGATGCGCGGGTGGAGTTTCGGCCCTCATACTGGCCTCACAATTGTCCGAGTTGGATAAAGGCAATGTGCTGGTGGTAGCTGCAGATGCAGCACAAAAAGCTGCGTCGCCCGCCAGCGAAGTGTTTGAAGTGTTTCAGAATGGCGTGTTTACTTGTTGTGTTTCGTATGTTGATGATCACTCTCGCTTAGTTTATCACCGGACAAGGCAGTACAAAGATTTGTACAACGTAGTTACGATTGGCCTGGGTCATGATGCTGACGCCATTATTGCGGCAAATATGGGGGATATGGCAACCGATCCGCGAAAACATCTTGGCCTTCGATTGGATAATCATTTAGCGATAAAATTGATGAAAGAGGCAGAAAAATTTTATCTGGATTTTATTGAGCAAACAGGCCATCCCGATATATTGATCTTGCACCAGGTAAACGTGCCAATCATCAATCATCTGGAAAAAGTGTTTGCTAAATATCCCATCCGATTTATCAATAAGGCGAAAGAAACGGGCAACTGTGGCTGCGCCACCACGGGTATTTTGCTTGACCAACTAAAGAATGAGATCAGGGACAAGAAAGTAATGATCTGCGGGTTCGGTACAGGTGGAGTGATTACCGCCGGTCTTTGGCAATTTTAATTATATGGATATCATCGAAAAATATTTCTGCGTATTCAGCGTATTTCTCCTGCCCGTATTATATATCATCGTTGCTACTGCCTTCTATTTGCGATTTTATGTCTGGAAAAAAAATGAGTTTAAAGAGAAGAAGATCCAGGCGGATTCCTTATCCAACTTACAATTGCGACGGGAACTAATTTACAGTGCAATCTCGCTTTCCGTTTTTTGTCTAACAGGATTTGTTGTCTTTCTCATCTATCGTTATCACTTGAGTTCGATATACCTCGACATAAAAAGTCACAGCATCTTTTACTTTTTGTTATCGATTGTGTTTATGATCGTTTTTCACGACATGTATTTCTATTGGACACATCGCCTGCTGCATTTGCCAGGTTGGTACCAGAGAGTGCACAGTGTGCACCACCTGTCATCGAATCCTTCACCCTTTACATCGCTGGCCTTTCATCCAATCGAATCTGTGATCCAGGCACTCGTTCTTCCGCTGATGGTTATTATCATTCCTTCTCATCCTTTTGCAATATTTGTTTTCCTGGTTTATATGGTGTATAAAAACGTGCGCGGTCACGCGGGATATGAATTCAGCACGGTGGAACAGCGAAAACGAAAATGGAACCTTGTGCATAGCTACTCAATCCATCATAATCTTCATCATCGGCGTGGGAGAGATAACTATGGCCTGTATTTTACAGTGTGGGACCGTCTCATGAAGACGTTCGCAAAGGACGAATGAATCCTCATTAACAAATAACCTTTCTCACGCAACGTTTCTATTGAAACAATTGTCAACCGCAGAAACCAACGCGGTTTTAACTCTATTCGATTCGAATGAAGCATCTCTGAAACTTTTTCTCCCTAAAGACAAGCTGACGTAATTAATTTATAACGTTAAAACGAGAAGTATGACTCAGAGATTTTTGTTGTTTAATTTTCTTTGCCTTACGATGCTTATTCAATCGTGCAAGAAAGATCAACCGCCCATTGGCGCGCCGCCAGGAGATCTGCACATCGATTCATTCGCACCCGAAACCGCCGCAAAGGGTTCTGTCCTTGTTATTATTGGAACTAACTTCAGTCCGAATGCGTCCGAAAACATAGTTAGGTTTAATGGTGTGGCAGCCATGGTTACCGCAGTAACGGCAACCACTTTGACCGTGCGCGTTCCAACAGGTGCAGGTACAGGCAAAATCACTGTGGGGACTGGAGGCAAACGTATAAGTTCAGCCAAGGATTTCACCTACATCTATACGGTCAGTACTCTAGCGGGCAATGGAATAGCTGGTTTTAAAGAAGGAGAAGGTCTCGTTGCGGAGTTTAAACTGCCTTTCGGGATTGTGACTGATGCTTCCGGGAATGTTTATGTGGGCGACGGTGGCAACAATAGGATCCGTAAAGTGACAGCTGCCGGCGTGGTAAGTACCTTGGCTGGCAATGGTAATTCGGGTTTTGTTGACGGACCAGCAGATGTCGCGCAGTTTAATAATCCCGAAGGCGTTGCCGTGGATGCATCGGGAAATCTATTCGTAGCAGATTTCGCAAATTACCGGGTCCGTAAAATTTCCGGAGGCGGGGTAACTACAGTAGCTGGTAATGGTATCGCAGGATTTAAAGAGGGTGATGCTCTGGCTGCTCAATTCTTCGACCCGGAAGGCATTGCCGTTGACGAGTCAGAAAATTTATTTGTAGCAGAGTACGGCAATAGTCGCATCCGAAAGATCGCAGCCGGAGTTGTAACCACCCACGCGGGTAACGGAATTGAAGGATTTAAAGACGGTGCAGCGACGAATGCAGAGTTTGACAGTCCTTTTGGCGTAGCGGCGGATGCTTCCGGAAATATTTATGTGGGTGATTTTCGCAACAATCGAATTCGCAAAATCACCGGATCGACAGTCGTCACCTTTGCCGGCGATGGGATGGACGGCTTTAAAGATGGGCCAGGCGTAACGGCACAGTTTACACGACCTCAAGGTGTGGCAGTAGATGCATTGGGAAATGTTTATGTGGCCGACAGAGGCAACCATCGGATCCGTAAGATTACAAAGGATCTACTGTCACGACCATAGCAGGTGATGGAACTCCCGGATTTAAAAATGGTACGGGGGTGAACGCTCAATTCTATTTCCCTTCAGGCATTGCTGTGGATGCATCGGGAAATATTTATGTCACCGACTACCTAAATCATTGCATCCGCAAGCTTCAGTAGTAACACTCTCTGGATACTTCTGATTTGATTTGGGAAAAATACTGAAAGTAAATTTTCAATTCATTGACAAAAGTCAAAAATAATCACCGGGCTTTGGAAGCTTAATAAGAACTTATATTTTGCTCCGTCAATTCTCATGTGACCTGACACATTACAGATTGGATTAACCCCACCATTGGCTGGGGTTTTTTGTTTTCGTGGTTTGTGGAATGATTTCCCGATGCCTACAGATTGTTCAGCTTGTTTTTTGCGCTTAAAATCAGCTCTGCACAGAAATTGCAGAACTATTCCCAGGATACAAGTTTAATTTGTCCTTAAAAAGGAAGGAGGGCTGAACTTTCAGCCCTTTTTAATTTCACGGTAAAATGAAGATGTTACCTGTGATATCTGCACGGTCATTTGATTGCTTTCTTAATTTCACTTAACATGGCTATCCCATCGGGGCGCCAATTATTAAAGCCAAACGACTAATTATGAAACAATTTCTTTTTCTGTTGGTCTTGTTCGCTATTTTTTCCGGGTGCAATTCCCATTCGAGTCAGTCAGAAGCTATGGCCGATACCGCATCTACTAAAGAGCAACTATCTTATCCCTTCACGCCAAAATATTCTATCAATTGGCGACCAGGTGATGAAAAGAACGCATTGTTAGTACTCAATTGCCTCAGAAAATATGTCGACGGAGATATTAAAGGCTGTGTTTCCTACTTTGCAGACACATCAGAATTCGTTGCCGATAAGTTTTATTTCAGAGGCAGCCGGGATAGTCTCGAAGCTGTCATTGGCGGTATGCGACATGCTTCAACTTCCGTTTCCAAGGATTTTGATTCGTGGATGACGCTTTATTATCCCGATAAGGACGATACCTGGGTGACGTTGTGGTATACTGAAAAAATGACTGACAAACAAGGCAAGGTCGATTCCATCTATTATACGGATGATGTGCTCGTCAAAAACGGAAAGATCGTGCACTACGACGAGAAGCAGCGACTTTTTCCGAAGTGAACGATGGTTTTTTGTTATGTCATCATATGACTCAAACGAATCTTCATATGCCCAATAATAATTTTGAAGTAATAATAATTGGAGGAAGTTATGGGGGTCTATCCGCAGCCATGTGTTTGGGGCGAGCTTTGAGAAGCCTCCTGATTATTGACAGCGACATACCTTGCAATAGGCAAACACTACATTCTCATAATTTCATCACACAAGATGGCAAGACCCCAAAACAAATTGCGACGATTGCGAGAGAGCAGGTCAGTCAATATAAGACGGTAAACTTTTATACTGGGACAGCTATTGATGCAACAAAAAAAGAAGGGGGATTTGAGATCAAAACAAGCGCCGGTGATTTCTTTTATTCTAAGAAACTAATAATCGCCACAGGACTAAAAGATGCAATGCCGGACATAAAGGGATTTGCAGAATGTTGGGGAATCTCAGTAATTCATTGTCCCTATTGCCACGGATACGAAGTACGAAATAAAAAGACCGGAATTTTGGGTAATGGTGATTATGGTTTTGAATTTTCACGCCTG
>Ga0163163_10001846_pt1 | contig 17885 bp, 14 predicted proteins | sample S65metaG_FD_119766 | JGI IMG/M metagenome (GOLD analysis project Ga0163163, IMG submission 119766) | Switchgrass rhizosphere microbial communities from Kellogg Biological Station, Michigan, USA - S6-5 metaG | ecosystem: Host-associated > Plants > Roots > Rhizosphere > Soil | place: USA... | reverse complement strand
CCGCCACCGCCCGATCCAGCCCCAGCCCTGCAGTCCGTTCTGCGTGGCGAATCCGATGACCTGTCGCCAGACGTCGACCCGGGTATCGAGGGTGCCACCCGCATTGAACAGCGCGATGACCGCGCTGCGTGCGGCGAACAGCGCCCCCGCCGCGACCACGGCAAGCCCGAGCACGACGAATTGCCAGACCTGCCGCCTGTCCGCCCGCACCCGGCGGAGCAGGTAGATCACGAGCGCGGCCACGCCGACCACCAGGGCGCCGAAGGCGATCACCGGAGACTGGGTGAGCACGATGCAGATCCCGGCGAGCACGAGCGAGAGCACCGACGTGAGCCGCGGCACCGAGCGCGTGCGGTGCTCCGTGGCGAAGCTGATCGCGCCGATGATCGCGACCAGGCCCAGTTGGTCGCGCGACTCCTCGATGCCCGAGATCGGTCCCAGGGTTCCGAGGTTGCCGTGCACCGCGAGGAAGGGCAGTGGCATGTCGATCAGGATGCCCGAGAAGATCTCGATGCCCAGCGACAGGGCGAGCACCACACGCAGCACGTCTCCGAACGCCCGAACGATCTGGATGGTGTCGCGCGAGATCGCCACGAAGAGCCCGATCAGGGCGAACGCGAAGAGGTAGATCAGGCCCGCGACGGTGGCCCACTGATACCCGCTCCAGATGAGGGATGCCGTCGCCCAGAGCAGGAACGCCAGGAGCGAGATCGGCAGCAACGCGCGCCAGCGCACCTCTTCCCGTCTGGCCAGGAACGAGAGCAGCATCAGGGTCAAGGCGACCACGATCGCCGCGAGGAATCCAGCCCACCCCAGGGTGCGCTGCAAGAAGAAGGCCGCGGCTCCGAGCGCGATCCCGACCGTGGACAGGGCGTGGGCCAGCCGCGCCGAACCGGCCATTGCGACCAGCAGGCCGCGCCGCGATGCCGGATTGGGTTCGGTCATCGCTCAGGCATCCGGCTCGGGCTCGCGCTGGGCGGAGCGGATGGCGGAGATCACCAGGAGGGCGAAGAGGATCTCGACAAGCAGGCGGCTCTCGGCGATGCTGTGCACGATCAGGGCGACCATCACCAGGAACGGGAACAGCTCCACGAGTCGAGCCCGTCGCGGTCCCGCTTCGATCGCCATCAGCCAGGACCGCCCGAGCGTGGTCAGCACCAGCAGGCCGAAGACGATCAGACCGATCACGCCGAGTTGGAAGTAGATGTCGATCCAGGCATCGTGCGCCTGGAGGTAGGTGACGCCCTTGATCACGGCGAGATGCTTGAACGGCTCCACCCAGGGCGCCCACCAGCCCACCCAGCCCCATCCCACGGCCGGCCGCTGATTCGCCAGCGGGATCACGGTCTGCCAGATGTCCGTGCGGTGCGTCAGCTCGGCGCTCTTGCCCAGCACCTTGATCACCAGGCCATTCGCGAAGATCCCGACTGCGGCGATCCCGAGGGCGACGACGACGCCGGCGCCGTACACCGCGCCGCGCCGAGCGCCCGAGGTCGCCCGCACCAGCCACAGGAACACGCCGACGACGATGACGGCGCCCAGGGCGATGAGCACCGTCGACGACCGTGTCAGCGCGAGGCAGGCGACCGCGACGACCCCCCAGAACCCCAGCCAGACCTTGGACGCCGTGCCCGACACCCACTGCACCGCGAAGACGATGAGCGCGAGCAGCGCCGAGAGCGCGAGCAGGTTCGAGTTGCCCTGGATGCCCTGGATCTGACCGCCGTGGAACAGCAGATCGCGCGACCAGTAGAACGCCATGGGGATCTTGTCGAGCTGGGAATAGTCGACGAAGAACGGCAGAACCGGGTGCCGGATGAACGCGGCGACGACGAATTCGAACCCCAGCGACAGTCCGAGAATCCAGCGGAGCGCGACCCCGAAGGCGCGCAGCATCGTCTCGAGGTCGAGCACGCTGGCCAGGAAGATGGCGAAGAAGGCCACCGAGAAGGTCGCCGCCCATGCGACCGCCGTCGCGCCGGGATAGTCGGACCAGAAGATCGAGACGACCGTCAGCAGCAGGAACCCGATCAGGGCGAACGGCAGGCGTCGAAGATCGACCCGCGCGTGAATCAGCTCGACGATGGCCAGAACCAGAAGGACGATGCAGATCGCGCCCCATCCCCACCAGCTGAGCAGGTTGCGCCAGAGGTCGCCCGCCGTCATGGTGAAGAAGCCGAGGATGGCCAGAACGCGCTGGTAGACCTCTCTGCGGCTCATGGATTCAGGGTAGCGGGCGCGCATCCCTCGGTTTCGGCGACGCGTTGCGCGATCGGGCGTCAGAACCTGGGAAGGAGCGCGGCGAGATCGATGGGCACGTCGGGGCTGTCCCAGGCGAGCAGGATCCGATCCGGCGCGTCATGGTGATAGACCTCAGTCGGAAAGTTGATGAGCCGCGCCTCGTCGGACTCCAGGTTGAGTGACAGGTGCCAGACGCCGGTCGGGATGATGACCTGGCGGACGGCGCGGTCCGAGAGCACGAGCTTCTGAACCACCCCCCGGGTCGGCGACTCGGGGCGGTCGTCCCAGAGGAAGAGCAGGACTTCGCCCGAGATCAGCGTGTACCGGTCGGTCTTCTCCTCGTGCAGTCCCCATCCCTTCATCTGATGGGGCCGCACCGAGAACTGATAGGCGTAGACGATCGGCGTTCCCCAGAACGACATGTCCCCCTCGAAGATCTCGAACACCGATCCCCGGTGATCGACATGATTCACGGTCGAGCGCGTCTTGACGCCTTCGATGGTCGGCGAAAGCGATCGGCCGTCTTTCGAGACCGTCGCCACATCGCGATCTCCGGGTGCCATGGATGCTCCTCGCTTCGGTGATCCGGATTCCCGACGATATCGGCACGGCGGTTCACACGAAAGCGGCAGCTCCGGTGATCGCGCGTCCCACGATGAGCGTGTTCATCTCGCGCGTGCCTTCGTAGGAGTACAGGGCTTCGGCATCCGCGAAGTGCCGGATCACGTCGTTCTCGAGCACGATCCCGTTGCCGCCCATGCTCTCGCGGGCCCACGCGACGGTCTCGCGCATCCTGCTGGTCGCGAACTCCTTGGCCAAGGCCGAGTGCTCATCCTTCTGGAGCCCAAAGTCGAGCATCTGCGACACGCGGGTGCACAGCGCGATCGAGGCGGTGATGTTGGCGAGCTGTTTGGCGAGCAGCTCCTGGATCAGCTGGAAGCCGGCGATGGTCTTGCCGAACTGCTCGCGCTCGCCCGCGTAGCGCAGCGAGGCCTCGTAGGCGCCGACCGAGTTGCCGACGGACGCCCAGGCGACCTCGGCCCGGGTCTGACGCAGCACGGCGGCGGTCTCGCGGAACGACTCCGCCTTCTGCAGCCGGTTCGCCTCGGGAACGCGGACGTCGTCGAGCACGATGTCGGCGTTCTGCACGATCCGCAGCGCCTGTTTGTTCTCGATCTTGGTGGCGGCGTAGCCGGGGGTGGCGGTCGGGACGATGAATCCCTTCACCTGGCCGTCGTCCGTGGATTTCGCCCAGACGATCGCATGAGTGGCGAGAGTTCCGTTGCCGATCCAGCGCTTGGCGCCGTTGATCACCCACTCATCGCCGTCCCGGGTGGCGGTGGATCGCAGACCGCGTGCGCTGTCGGAGCCGCTGAGCGGCTCGGTGAGGGCGAAGCATCCGAGGGCCTCGCCGCTGGCGAACTTCGGCAGCCACTCGGCACGCTGCTCGTCGGAACCGGCCACGCTGATCGAGCCCATCACCAGTCCGTGCTGCATGCCGACCAGCGTGGCGATGCTCGCGTCGACGCGGGCCAGCTCGAGCGCGACCCACCCGCGGAACACGGCCGAGCTCTCGAAGGTGCGGGTCTCGGGGTACGGCAGACCGAAGATCCCGAGCTCGGCCAGACCCTTGACCACGAACATCGGGAATTCGGCACGGGCCCAGTGGTCGTTGACGATCGGCTTGACCTCGGCGTCGAGGTACCGCCGCAGCCGCATGAGCAGCGCCTTCTCGTGCGAGGTGAGCTCGGCCTCGAGACCGTAGAAATCGCTGACCAGGGGGGTGAAGTCGGGAGCGTCGGTGATCTCAGTCATAGCCGCAGGCTACGGGGATGCCGCGGCCGCCTCCCAGCCGCTTGGTACTTTGGTGCAATCAACCAGGGGAGAACCGCCTGATGTTCGTCGAAATCACCAACACCCCGCGCGACTACGCATGGGGTTCGACGACGGCGATCCCCGAACTGCTCGGAACGGCGCCCACCGGAAGGCCCCAGGCGGAGCTCTGGCTCGGGGCGCACTCCGGGTCCCCGGCACAGCTCGTGGGCCGTGACGGCACCCTCGCCGACATCGTGCCCGGGCGGCTGCCGTTCCTGCTGAAGGTGCTGGCCGCGGCATCCAATCTCTCGCTGCAAGCGCACCCGACGCCCGAGCAGGCGCGCGCGGGTTTCGCGGCCGAGAACGCCGCTGGGCTCCCGCTCGACGCTCTCGAACGGAATTACAAAGACCCCTTTCACAAGCCCGAGCTGCTCTACGCGCTGAGCGACCCATTCCGGGCTCTGTGCGGATTCCGGCCGGTCGCCGAGACGCGCGCGCAACTGCAAGCGGTGGCGGCCGACCCCCGGGTGCGGCCGCTGCTCGATCGGCTGGTCGATGACGCGTCGCTGCGCGGGGTGTTCGAGTGGCTGATCACTCGCGGCGACGGCGTCGACGGGGTGATCGCCGCGGTCGTCGGCACCGGTGCGCTCGAGAACGATCCCGACTGGCGCACCGTGCGCTTCCTCGCCGAACGCAACCCGGGCGATCCCGGCATCGTCATCTCGTTGCTGCTCAACTCGGTGACGCTGTCGCCGGGTGAAGCGCTGTACCTGCCGGCCGGCAACATCCACGCCTACCTGGAGGGCCTCGGCATCGAGCTGATGGCGGCGAGCGACAACGTGCTGCGCGGTGGGCTCACGCCCAAGCACGTCGACGTGCCCGAGCTGCTCAAGGTGCTCGACTTCCGCCCATCGCCGGTGCCGTACCTCGAACCGGAGCGGCCGCAGCCCGGGGTCGAGGTGTACCGCCCCGATGTCCCGGATTTCGTGCTGACCGTCGTGTCACCGGATGCCGCCTCCCGGGGCGTCACGCTGCAGCTCGGCGGCCCGGCGATCGCGCTGTGCACCAGCGGCGCTGTGACGATCAGCGGTCACGAGTTGGACCGCGGGCGCGCGCTCTACGTGGCCGACGAGACCTCGTTAGTAGTCTCAGGCGACGGCATGGTGTTCGTCGCATCGGCGGGAGGAACGCGGTCTGATGGCCTTGACCCAGCATGAGAGCGCGCGCGTTCTCGGGCGCGAGAACATCTCGTTCGGAGACCCGGTTCTCATCGACGACTTCGTCCTGGTGATCGCGCGCGAACCGATGACCATCGGAAATTACGTTCATCTGGCCTGCTTCTCATCGATCACCGGCGGCGCACGCGTCCAGATCGGCGACTTCTCGGCCGTGTCGCAGGGCGCGAGACTGCTCACCGGCACCGACGACTTCACCGGGTGGGGATTCGGCAACTCCACCGTCGACGAGAAGTTCCGCAACACCACCCGCGCGCCGATCACCCTCGGCCGGTTCTGCGTCATCGGCGCGAACGCGGTCGTCCTTCCCGGTGTCCAGATCGGTGAGGGAGCGACGGTCGGCGCCGGAACGGTCGTCACCCGGGACCTCGAGCCGTGGGGCGTGTATCTCGGCAACCGGCGCATCCGGGATCGCGACCGCGAAGGAGTGCTGGAGAATCATCGCCGGTTCGAGCAGGAGAGGCAGAACCGGTGACGGCTCCGATCCCGTTCGAGCGCCCGGTGTTCGTGACGCGTCCCGTCCTGCCCCCGCTCGGCGACTACGTCGCGCTCCTCGAGACGGTCTGGCAGTCCCATGCGCTGACCAACATGGGCCCGATGCACCAGATGCTCGAGCTGGCCATCGGAGACCGGGTGGGCGCAGGTGAGACCGCGCTCTGGAACAACGGCACCTCCGCGCTGATGGGCGCGATTCGCGCTCTGGAGCTCCGGGGAAAGGTCGTGGTGACCCCTTTCACCTTTCCCGCGACGGTGCACGCGATCGCGCTCCTCGGACTGGAGCCGGTCTTCGCCGACATCGATGACGAGTCGCTCACCATCGATCCGGTGAAGATCGAAGAAGTCATCGTCGACGGCGTGAGCGGGATCATGGGCACCCACGTCTACGGCCGTTTCTGCGCCACGGAGAGGATCGCCGAGGTCGCGTCATCGTCGGGGTTGAAGGTCATCTACGACGGCGCGCATTCGTTCTCGCGCAGGCCGCCGATCTTCCCGGATGACCCGACCGCGATCGGGGACATCACCATCTTGAGCTTCCACGCCACCAAGCTCTTCCACTCGGTCGAGGGCGGTGCGACCGTGACGATGGACCCCGAACTGAACAGACGGCTCAAGCTGCTGCGCAACTTCGGCATCGTGTCGGAGTCCGAGGTGGAGCTCGTCGGCATGAACGGCAAGATGTCCGAAGTGCACGCCGCAATGGGCGTCGCGATGCTCGGCATGATCGAGGGCGAGATCGCCCAGCGCGAGGCGGTCGCCTCCGCGTACGCGGCCGGTCTGGAGGGGATCGAGGGAGTCCGGATCGTGGCGGGGAACGGCGACTCGATGCAGTACTTCGTGATCCGGATCGACCCGGTCGCGTTCGGCAGCACGCGAGATGTGCTCCTCGATACCCTGCGATCGATGAACGTGGTCGCGAGAAAGTACTTCTCGCCGTTGTGCAGCGACATGGATCCCTATTCCGCCCTGCCGAGCGCGCAGAACCTGCCGGTGGCGCGTACGGCCGCACGCGAAGTGCTCGCCCTCCCGTTCTACGGGGGAATGAGCGCCGATGACGCGCACCGGATCGTCGAGATCATCGAGTGGCACCACGGCGGGGGCCGGCTATGAGCAGCCCGCGGCCCCACGCGAGCATCCTGCTGGTGACCTACAACCACGAGCGGTTCATCGAGCGCGCGATCGCCTCGATCGAGGCGCAACGAGTGAGGTTCGACGTCGAGGTGGTGGTGGCCGACGACTCGTCCACCGACCAGACGCTCACCATGCTGACCGCATGGGCCGAGCGGAGTCAGTTCCCCGTGCGGATCCTGCCCGCGCATCCGCGCCTGGGGATCACGCTCAACTACGCCCGCGGCTTCGCCGCCTGCCGTGGGCGCTACATCGCGGTCCTCGAGGGCGACGACGAGTGGCTCTCCACCGAGAAGGTCCGTCTCGGAGCCGAGCATCTGGATGCGCATCCCGAGCACTCGATGGTGGCGAACCGGATTCTGCTTCGCGACGAGCGCGACGGTTTCGCCACCGTGATCCCGGCCATCGGCTTGGCCGATTTCGAGGGGGAGGTGAATGCCCGGCGGTTGGCCGAGGTCAACTGGTTCGCCACCTTCAGCGCCTGCATGTACCGCGCGGACGCCATGGAACGGGTGCCACCCGCGGTCTTCGAAACGACATCCTTCGACTGGATGATCAACCTCAGCGTGATGTCGTTCGGACCCGCCGGGTTCTTGACGGAGGTGATGACCCTCTACCGTCAGCACCCTGCCGGCGAGTGGTCGAAGAGCAGCCACGTCGAGCGTGAACAGCGCATTCGAGACCTGCTTCCCGGGTACATCGAGATGGCCGACCCCGAACTCCGGCCCGAGTTGGCCCGAGTCATGCACGAGCTGGAGGGGCGGCTCCAGGCCCTCGCGCAGTCGGAGGCCCCCCAGGCCCTCGAGCGGCCGGCGAACAGCTGGGCGGCTCGGATCCCGCGTGTCGACGGCGAGCACCGGCCACGCGTCTCGGTCGTCATGGCGTCGTACAACCACGAGCGATGGATCGAGGAGTCGATCGCCAGCGTCCTCGATCAGACCATGGCCGACTTCGAGCTGATCGTCGTCGACGACGCGTCGACCGACCGCACGCTCGAGATCGCGGCGCGGTTCGACGACCCTCGCATCCGCCTGTACCACTTGGAGCACAACCACGGCGGGGCGGGCGCTCTCAACTTCGCCATCCAGCAGACGCAGGCCGAGTTCATCGCCGTCATCAATTCCGATGATGCCTGGGAGCCGCAGAAACTGACCCGTCAGCTCGACGTGATCGAGGGTCAGCCCGAACTCGGTGCCGTCTTCACCGCCGCGCGCCTGGTCGACGAGCGCAGCGCTCCCTTGCACCCCCGCGACATCCCCGCTTGGCACCGGATCTTCAGTCAGCCGGACCGGTCTCAGGCGCAGTGGCTTCGCTTCTTCTTCGAGAACGGCAACGCGCTGTGCCACCCCAGCGTGCTGATCAGGAAGGAGGTCTACACGCGGCTCGGGCTCTACGACAACCGGATGCGGCAGATCCCCGACCTGGACCAGTGGATCCGGCTCGTGAAGCACTGGCCCATCCGCGTTCTGGGCGACGAGGACTTGGTTCGATTCCGCGTGCTGACATCGGGCCAGAACGCGAGCGCCGTCAACCCCACCAACGTCGTGCGGGGCATGAATGAGCACCTCGCCATCGCCGCCAGGTTCTTCGAGGGCTGCAGCGACGCCTTGCTGACCGAGGCATTCGGCGACGTCATGATCGACTCCACCATTCGATGGCCCGATCAGCGCGAGTGCGAGATCGCCTTGCTCTGGTGGAACCTCGACTGCCCGATGCGGGAGGTCAACCGCACCTTTGCGGTCGCGGAGCTGCGCCGGCTCCTGGGTGACGAGAACGTCGCCCTGCTGCTGCGGTCGCGGTACGACATCAACGAGCTGTCGTTGCACGACCTGGCCGGCCGGGTGCCCGAGGCATCGTTCGCCGTCGGCGGCTGGTCTGCGTCGCTGGCCGAGCCGTGGGCGGACCCCCGGCTGATCGAGACGCCGGCGGACGCCCTCGTCGGTGAGATCCTGCGACGCATGCGCAGGATGCCTGTGCGCAAATGGCCGGGCCGCGTCGTGCACGCGATCCGGCCGCGACGACGATGAGCGACGACCGAGCCCCCCGGCCGAGCGGCGTAGTCGCTCTTGACGACTTCTTCCCGCACCTGAGTACGGGGTTCCGGGTGGCCGAGTTCACCTGGATGCTGCGCCACGAGCTGATCGATCGGGTCATGACCACCCGGCCGATCCAGCCGGTAGCGAAGGCGTTCAGTGCCGCCTATCCGGATGTCTTCGACCGTGTGCTCGCCTATGACCCCGGGTTGCTTTCGAGATCGAAGCTGGCGTGGATCGACTTCCTCAACAATGCTGCGCACTTCCTGCCCGACCTCCAGGCGCACGGTGTTCCCTTCGTCGTCACGCTCTATCCAGGGGGCGGGCTGGACCTCGGGAGCGCACCCGCCTCGCGCAAGCTCGGAGCCGTGCTGTCGTCTCCACTGCTGAGATCGGCCATCACCACCCAGCCGCGGGTGACCCGGTTCGTCCGTGATCGCTTTCCGGATGTCGTCGTGCACGAGATCATCGGCCTCGCGGTCAACCCCGGCTACTTCGGGCCGGGCGCAGGGTTGCGCACCGACTACTTCGGCGACGGGAAGCGCGTGCTCGACGTCGCATTCGTCGCCCATCGCTACCGGGCAGATGGAGCGGACAAGGGGTACGGGACCTTTCTCGACACGATCCGGGCCCTGCGGGAGGCCGGTATCCCGGTGCACGCGCACATCGTGGGGGGCTTCTCGGCGGGGGACCTGCCGGATCACGACCTGGACGGAGTGCTCAGCTTTCACGGGGTCCTGGACACGCTCGCCCTGAAGCAGGTGCTCTCGACAACCGACATGGTCATCTCGCCGAACCGTCCAGGGGTGCTCTCGCCCCGAGCGTTCGATGGATTTCCCACCGGTTCGGTCATCGAGGCCGGGCTGTGCGGCGCGGCAATGGTCGCGACCGACGAGCTTCAGCAGAACGTGCTGTTCCGCGACGGACGCAACATCCTCATCGTGCCGCCCGACGCGCAGGCCATCGCGGAACGGGTGATCGCCTTGATCCGCAGTCCTGGTGGGATCCGGCGGATGGCGCGGGCCGGTCTCGCAGTCGCCCGCGACGCCTACGGAGTCGACGCGCAGCTCTGGAGCCGCCGCCGCGTCCTCGAAGAAGCCCTGGAGGGCGCCGGATGATTAACGATACCGAAGGGGACGAGGCGGTCCCGCGGATCCGGACCGAGCCGGGTCCGCGGATCCACACGAACAATTTCGATGTTCTTCGGTTGGTGTTCGCCGCCTGCGTCATCGTGTCGCATGCCTTCGCCGTGACGGGCAACGTCGAGCCGGTCATCTGGGGTCGGACGCTGGGCAACGTCGGGGTGCACGGATTCTTCGTGATCAGCGGGTACCTGATCGCCCAGAGCTTTCTGAGGAGCAGGACGCTCATCGAGTACACGGGAAGCCGCGCCCTGCGTATCGTGCCTGGCTTGGCCGTCGCGCTGGCGTTCGCCGCCGCCGCCGCCGCCATCTTTCATCAGTACGCGGCCAACCCCGTTCCGGACCTCATCGATGCGCCCGTCTGGACGCTGACCTGGGAGGTCGTCTGCTACGCCCTGGTCGCCGTTCTCGGCATCATCGGGGCACTCGACAGCGCGGCGTTCCCTGCCTTTCTCGCCGCGGCATGGGTGGTCTTTCTCGCGAACATCTCGTCACTGGCGGACTTCGTGCTGGTGATCGTCCCGCTGTTGCTGATGTTCGGGACCGGGGTGCTCCTGGCGACCCGTCCCCCTCGGGTGCGTCTCGGCATCCTGGCCATCGCGGGCGGCATCGGGCTCCTGGTGACCGCGTACTACCCCGTGTTCAGTTGGCTGCTCTCGCCGGTTCAGCATGTCGTGCCGTTCGCCTTCGGGCCCGTGGTCACCACGGAGCAGGTCCATCGCGTGATCTACCTGGTCTCGTTCCCGCTCGTCGTCATCTGGGTCGGTCGACTGCGCCGCCCTGGCATCCGCCTTCGGAACGACCTCTCGTACGGCGCGTACATCTATGGCTGGCCCGTCGCGCAGGTCGCCGTCGCGTCCGCCGCTCATTTCGGGATCACGCTGGTCCCCTGGTCGGTCCTGATGCTGACCGTGGTGGGTACGGTCCCTCTGGCCTATCTGTCGTGGAGATTCGTCGAACACCCGTCGCTGCGGCTCAAGCGGTGGTTGTGGGGCCGCCCGGTCAAGGCCGAGGACGACGAGGCGGCGCCGGTCCTGTTCTAGTCGGCCGGCGGCGTCAGCCGACCGGTTGCCCGTCGAACGGTGGCATCGCCGTGAGTTGAGCCCACAGCATCGGAGCGAGCGTGCGCACGTAGGTGGCCGTGAGATGGTCGCGGTCGCGGTAGACCAGCACGTTGCCCGCCACCGCCGGGCAGACGGTCGGCAAGCAGATCGAGTCGGTGAGGTCGATCAGGTGGGCGCCGGGCCCCGTGGCGGCCACCAGAGGGTCCGGGTACGCGTCGAGCACCCGGCTGCGGGGCTCGCGGCAGTCGGCTGGATGGGTGGGGTTGCCTGCGACGCATTGGGGGACGTCGACGGCGAAGTACGGGACGTCCCGCATCATGACGACGGGAATCCGTGCGCCGGCGAAGGTCTGCCAGAGGGCGCGGTATCCGGCGATGAAGTCCGGAAACGGTGCCACGTGGTAGTCGATCCCCTCGTAGCCGGCGGGGGTGAGGCCGCCGACGATCACGGCCATCGGGTGTTCCGAGAGGATCCGGGAGACGGCCGCGACCCTCCACGCTCCACAACTGCCGTCGTCGCCGATGCCCGGGATATCGACCCCCGTCGGGGCGAGTGGGCACGACGGACGCACCAGGGTCTCCACCCGGAATCCGTAGCGCTTGCCGAGAAGTTCGAGCGCGGGGATCCACTGCCAGGCGTGCGAGTCGCCGGTCAGAACGACCAGGCGGTCCGATGCCAGGTCTCCGAAGGTGCACGAGACCGGAAGGGCGACGACGTGGAGGCACCGGTCGCCGACTCCGGCCGGCCCGTAATCCGCCGCGACGGCCTGAAGCGAGGGAGCGATCGGGCCGGAGCCCTCGACGTCGTCGGGGTGGCCGGCCAGGGCCGCGGCTCCGGGGTGGGCGGGATCGGCCGGCTGGTTCAGAGCGGCGCGCGCGCTGGCCGCTTGCGCGACGGCGCTTCCGCCGAGCACAAGGGGGAGGGCCATCCAGATCACCAGCGCCATCGCCACCCGTCGCGGATGCGACGAAGCGCGGACGGGGCGCTCGATCAGCCGAGTGGTGACGACCGCCAGCGCGAGGGTCACAGCGCAGGCCAGGATGGCGATCTTCACGCCGCCGGCGCGACCGCTGATCCACTCGATCAGGATCAACACCGGCCAGTGCCAGAGGTAGATCGCATAGGAGCGGTCTCCCAGGTAGACGGCGCCCCGGCGGCCGAGCAGCCGTGACCAGCTGGCCGGACCGTCGACGCCGCCCGATATCAGGATGGCCACGGTTCCCGCCACAGGGAGAGCGGCCGCGATACCGGGGAACGGCGTCGTCGAGGTGAAGACGACGGCGCTCAGCAGGATCGCCGCGATTCCCGCCCATCCCACGAGCTCTCGATGCAGGCGCCGGATCAGAGACGGATGCCACGTCGCGGCGAGAGCGCCGGCTCCGAACTCCCACAGACGGGTCGGCGTGCCGAAGTAGGCCAAGCCGGGGTGGCCGGACGTGATCACGACGGAGGCACCCAGGGAGAGCGCGGTCAACGCGACCAGCGTCCAGGTCGCCACCCGTGGCGCCCGAACTGCCCGGGACAGGAGGATGCCGAGGATCAGCGCCCAGACCAGGTAGTCCTGCCACTCGACCGAGAGCGACCAGAAGTTCTGCAGCACGGAGGGGCCATGGCCAGGATGCAGGTAGTCGGCCTTCGCCACGACGAGATTCCAATTCTCGAGTTGCAGCACCGATGCCAGCGCGTCACGTCCCACCTGTTCCCACGCGGTCGACGGCAGGAACACGAAGGCGGCCGCCATCGTCGCAGAGACGACTGCACCCGCCAGAGGGACGAGACGGCGGGCGCGCCTGGCGAAGAAGCGTCGGACGCGGAAGGACCCGGTGGCGGCTCTTTCGGCGGCGATGATGCTCGTGATGAGGTATCCCGAGATGACGAAGAAGACGTCGACGCCGACGAATCCCCCGGGAAGGATGCCGGGCGCCAGGTGGAAGACCAGCACGATGACCACCGCCACCATCCGCAGGCCCTGAATGTCGGCGCGCAGCTGTCGGACAGGGGTCACCGGTTGAGCGGACGGCGCGGGCAGGGCAGGGGAGGCGATCGAACCGTTCGCCGTCACACCGCTCCCTCGACCGGGGCGATCGACTCGCGATGCCGGATGCGCTGCGAGATCCAGCGCCCCAGTCTCAGACTCGGCACCTCCACGAATCGATAGGACAGCTCGGTTGCTGCGGCGGTGGAGACCAGGGCAACAGCCAGCGCCGCGGTGTACGCCCAGTGAGCGCCGACGACGAGTGCCGTGAGGATGGTGAATCCGACCGGCACATGCAGCAGGTAGAGACTGAGGCTGCGCCGGGAGATCACCGCCAGAACGGCGAGCGGCTTCAGCCGTCCCTCGGCCAGGACAGCGATGACGAACACCGCTCCGGCGAGCGCGACATTGGCGAAGTATGCGGAGGTCGGGAGCGCGAGGCCCGGGTTCGCCCGTTGCATGCCGAATACGTACACCAGCCACGCCCCGGCCATCAGGAGGGCGCCCGCCCATACCGGTACCCTTCGGACGACGGTCAGGTAGATGATCTGTCCCATCGTCAGCACGGGCACGAATGCCAGGTAGACCACCGCCACCGCCACCGCCGACCCGAGAACGGGCATGGCGAGTTCGGCACCGAGGCAGACAGCCAGCAGCGCGAGCGGAACCACGGCGGGACGCCGCGAGAGCAACGGGCGAAGAACGCCCAGCAGGATGTAGAACATGACCTCGATCAGGAGCGTCCAGCCGACCCCGATCAGCACGAGGCTCCCCGGCACCAGGAAGTTGACGAGAGTCGCCGACAGGATGACGTCGGTTGCGCCAGGTGCAGCGGAAAGGCCCGAGACCAGCACGCCGCACCACGCGATCACCGCGGCGACGAGAGCCGCGACCACGACAGGCGGATAGATGCGGAGGAATCGTTTGACGACGAACTCCGGCGTCGACTCGCCCTGAGCCACGTGGGTGATGACGAACCCGCTCATGAAGAAGAAGACGGCGACCGCCAGCCAACCGAGGTGGACCTCGCCTTGAAGGGGCTGCCCGAAGAAGCGGTCGATCAGAGTGCTCGGCGTCCACTGCCGCCCGACGCTGTCGAGGAAGTTCCCGACGAGATGCGCGTAGACGATCAGCACGGCTGCGACGCCGCGCAGCTGGTCGATCAGGGTGAAGAAGCGGCGCGGCGGCGCGCCGACTTCCGGCGCGGGGATCGCCGACGATCCGCCGCTCAGTGCCCGCTCGACGAGTGCCATCGAGATGGAGCATACGCACTGGCGACCCGCGCAGAGGTCTCCACCGCAAGCGGCGCCCGCTTCCGGAATTGGCGCAGCTATTCGTCACCGCGAGGGGGTCGTGACCACTACTGTCTCAGCATGCAAGTCGCATCGCGTATTGCGGGAGCCGTCATGGGAGCCGGCCTGCTGCTTGCCTTGTCCGGGTGCGGACTCGGACCGGCCGCACCCCATCCCTCGGCGCACCACAGCGCGCACCGGACGCCGGCGCCGACGGCGAGCGCGACCCCGCGAGCGGCAGCATCGCCGCGGTCCTCGCTGCCCCTGAGTTGCGCAGAGGTGCTCCCTCTCGCGACAGCGGTCGGCGCCTTCCCGGCCGCGTCGGCAATCTCCCTGCAGGTCTCCGAGACGTCGGCGCCCGATGGGCTCTTCGAGGTCAGTGCCCAGCAGGCCGGCGGTCTGCACTGCGTTTGGGGCGGAACCGACGTGCAGGACGACAGCCCAACGGATCGGATCACCTTCGACGAGATCGGGGCCGCGGCCGTCGACTACCACGACAGCGTCGTCCCGGATTCCACGGAGACGGTGAACGCCTTCGGCACCGCCTCGGCCTCGGGCTGCGAGGGTGACCCGCAGTTCTACTGCCGAGCGCAGGTGCTCGTCGGCCAGCGCTGGTTCGAGGTCGACTACGTGTCACTGGGCGGGGACGGCGAACCCTCCTCCGGCTCGACGGGCCGCTTCAACACCCTGGTGACAGGCATCGCGCACCGGGTGCAGGCCGCCGCCGCGGACCGCACCCTCTGGACACCGCCCAGCGGGTGGAACGGAGCGAACCTCTGCGAGGACGCCGCCACCGCTCGGGTGCGCGCCGTGACCGGTATCGCGAGTATGGACTTCGCCGACGCCGAGATCGAGGGCCCGCCGACAGCCGAGACCCTCCCTCTCAGCCGCACCGACATCCAGTCCTGCGCGTGGTCGAACGGCGCCACCGACCCGATCAGCTTCATCCTCCAATTCGTGCCGGGGGGTGCGTGGGCGGCGGCCCAGGAGGTCGTCCACCCTCCGAGCCACTACGACGGGACGCTGGCCCCGGTGACGATTGCGGGCGCCACCTCGGCGGTCGCGGTGTGCAACGACGCCTTCTGCCGGGCCGACATGGCGGTCGGCGGAGGGTGGTTGTCGGTGCAGCTTTACGGTGTCGCTTCGCTGACGCAGCTCACCCACGAGGCGGCGGCGCTCCTCGCGGCGACGCCGCACTAGCGCGGCAAGGCGGCCCCAGCCCTATGGTGATGCCGTGAAGATAGTTCAGATCGCCGTCATCGCGCTGGTTCTCGTTCTCGCCGGATGCACGCCTACCCCTGCGTCGAGCCCGAGTGCGCGGCCGTCCGCATCGCCGAACCCGACGGCAACGCTCGCGTCGGCTCCGGCGCCCGCCTTGCCCGTGACCTGCGCGCAGCTGTTCACGATCGGGTCGGTGCAATCACATCTGCACGCAAGCGTGTCGACCAAGGTCGACGAGACGCATGTCGGACCCGAGCTGTACGACCTGGCGGTTCTGCAAGCCGGTGGCACCGAATGCACCTGGGGTGGCGACGACATGACCGATTCGTCGTATGACACGGGCGTCGTCCTCGCCATCCTCCCCGATGCGGCGACCGAGTTCGCGGCGCGCGCGATTCCGACGAGTGGCGATCCGGTGACGGGCACGATCGGCAACTCGTCGGAGTACACCTGCTCAAGCGGCGCATGGTGCGACGGCGACGTTCTGGCCGGTCAGTACTGGATCAGCTTCATCGTCGGCGATGCCGACAGCCCCGATAACGGTCCGACCCCTGCCACCGTCGAAGCGATCATGAAGCCGATCGTCGATGCGGTCTCCAAGGCCGGCGGGTCGGTGTCCCCGTGGGCCAGGCCGAAGACGCCCTTCGACGGTGCAGCCCTGTGCACCGCGGCCAGCGCACCCTCGATCGTGTCCGCAGCCATGGGAACGACCGTCACTGCCGGGCCCGGTTACGACTTCAGCGGGTTGTTCGGTACTGCTGCGAGCCGCGCGGGCTTCACCTTCTGCGCCTGGTCTTCCGCCCATGGGCAGACGCTGTCGATCCAGACGCTGCCTGCCGGCGCCTGGGTCTACCCGCGCGTCGCGGCGGCCCCGCCGCTGTGGACTCTAATCGGTCATCCCACGGCGATCGACGTCCCGGGATCGAACGGTGCCGTCTCGGGCTGCGGGGAGCACTGCGACTCGCTCGTGAGCTTCGGCAAGAGCCTGGTGCAGTTCTCCTTGGGTGACACCCAGGATCAGCCGACGGCAACCGCCATCACCCAGAAGCTCATCGCGGGCATCGCCGCGCCGTAGGAACTGCGCTAACCCGCGACCCGCTCACCGAACGCGCGCCGGTAGTTGGTCGGCGTCGTCTGCAGCACCTTGAGGAAGTGGTGCCGCATCACCGCGGCGGTGCCGAATCCGGTGAGTTGCGCGATCTGCTCGAGCCCCTCGTCGGTCTGCTCGAGCAGCTGCTGGGCACGAAGGATGCGCTGGCGGTTGAGCCACGCGGCCGGGGTCGTTCCCGACTCGGCACGGAACTTGCGCGCGAAGGTGCGCGGCGACATCAGGGCGCGGCGGGCCAGCTGGTCGATGGTGAGGTCCTCGTCGAGGTGCTCGAGCATCCATTCGGTGACGGCCGAGAGGGAGTCGGTGCGGCACTCGGGGATCGGCGACTCGATGTACTGCGATTGCCCTCCATCGCGCTGAGGCGGCACGACCATGCGCCGGGCGATTACATTGGTGGCCGCCGCGCCCAGCTCGGTGCGCACGATGTGCAGCGCGGCGTCGATGCCTGCCGCGGTTCCCGCGCTGGTGACGACCTTGTCGTCTTGCACGAAGAGCACGTCGGCGTCCACCTCGATGGAGGGATGCCTGCGCCGCAGCCGGTCGACATGCATCCAGTGAGTGGTCGCCTTGCGCCCGTCGAGGATCCCGGCCTCGGCCAGCACGAACGCGCCGCTGCAGACACTCAGCACCCACGCGCCCCGCGCCTGGGCGTCGCGGACCGCCTGCAGCACCCGCTCGTCCGTCGCCTCGTCGCCGAACCCGCGGATGTGGTGGGCGGGCACAGCGATCAGGTCGGCCTGTGCGGCCACCGAGAGGTCCTGCTCGATCACCATGTCGTAGCCGAGGCTGGTGCGCACAGGACCGGGCTCGGCGGTCGCGATCGTGAACTCGAAGTCGGGGCCGCCGCTGTCCGAGCGGTCGATGCCGAATACCTCGCAGATCACGCCGAACTCGAAGGGCGCGACGCCGGGCAGGGCGATGAGGACGACGTTCTTGAGCACGGGAAGCCTCCTGGCAGGAAATCGTTGAATGGTGTCGATCATGCCAGTGTTGGCTGTCGGTGGCCAGTCGTAGATTTTCTGCCATGGAGATCATGGATGCAGTTCTTCTCGGAGCAGGCCTTGTCGCGGCGATCATCGCCACCATTCACGCCATCGTGACCGACGGTTATCGCCAGGTGCGCACCCGGT
>Ga0163163_10001845_pt1 | contig 17886 bp, 14 predicted proteins | sample S65metaG_FD_119766 | JGI IMG/M metagenome (GOLD analysis project Ga0163163, IMG submission 119766) | Switchgrass rhizosphere microbial communities from Kellogg Biological Station, Michigan, USA - S6-5 metaG | ecosystem: Host-associated > Plants > Roots > Rhizosphere > Soil | place: USA... | reverse complement strand
GCCTCACTGCGCCGCTCCTTGCGCTCGCGGATCTCGAGGATCCATTCCCGAAAGGGGCGGTCCGGGGTCAGGTCATGGAACCCGGTGAGCTCGAGGTGGGTGTGGACGTTGATGAGACCGGGGAGGATGATCGCGGAACCCAGATCGATCGACTCACCGTCGGGTGGACGGGCGATCGTCGCGTCGGGACCGATCGCCGCGATCCGGCCGTCGGCGCCGATCAGGATGGCGGCATCGGGAATGACGGGTCGGTCTACCGGTATGGCCCAGCGGGCTCGGAGCCGAAGCGGCCTCACCACCCGCCGCGGAAGGGGCTGTGCAGCGCGCAGCGCTCGGTCGGCTCGGTTCCGGGGAAGTAGTATTCGCGCACCACGCTGGCGCGGGGGCAGAACGGCGTGGCGAGGCTGCCGGTCCCCTCGTCGATGTCGGCCTGGGTCACCCCGTCGGGCATGCCCCACGCGCTGGGGATTCGCCGGCGCTCGTACACTTCCTTCATCATCATCGTCCAGGCCGGCGCGGCCAGGAGGCCGCCCTGTGCGTTGGCCTTGATCTTGGTCTTCTTGTCGAAACCCATCCACACCCCGGTGACCAGGTCCGGCGTGAAGCCGATGAACCAGACGTCCATGCCGTCGTTGGTCGTCCCGGTCTTGCCGCCGGCGGGAAGGCTCAGCAGCCCAGCGCGGCTGAAGACACCGGTCGCGGTGCCGTGCCGGACCACGTCGCGCAGACCGTCCAGGATCAGCCAGGCGTGCTCCCGGTCCAGCACTCGCTTCTGCCGGATCTCGGGTTGCCAGACGATGTTGCCGTCACGATCCTCGACCCGGAGGATCGCCGAGGGCGTGGTCACCACCCCCATGTTGGCGAAGCCGGTGTAGGCGCTCACCATCTCGATCGGATAGACGTCGGCCGATCCGATGAAGATCGAGGGCACCACGGGGATCCGAGTCGTGATGCCGAAATTGGACGCCTCGGCGATCACCGCGTCCTCTCCCACTTTGAGTCCCACCTTCACCGCCACCGTGTTGCGGGACTGGCGCAGACCTTCGCGCATGGTCATGAAGCCCTCGAACTTGCTGTCGTAGTTCTTGGGCTCCCAGGTGGGCTGATCGGGAATCTCGACCGAGACCGGCGAGTCCTCCCAGATCGAGGACAGTGGAATGCCGGCGCGGAGGGCGGCCGTATAGACGAAGGGCTTGAAGGTCGAGCCGGCCTGCCGGAGGCTCTGGGTGGCCCGGTTGTATTTGTTGTCGTCGAAGTCGCGGCCGCCCACCATGGCGCGGATGTAGCCCGAATCGGCGTCCAGCGTCACCACCATCCCCTGGAGGTACGGACTGAACGGCTCGGCGCTCGCGTCGGGCGTGGCATCGGAGCGCTGCTCCAGATACTGACGGTAGGTCTTGTGGGGATACGGTCCGGTGCCGCCGTCCTCGATGTTCTGCAGCTGGGTCTCGAGCGCGCGTTCCGCCGCCTGCTGGATATCCAGATCCAGGGTGGTGTAGATCCGGAATCCGGATTTGTAGAGGTCGGTCCCGAACCGGGCCTGCAGAATCTGCCGGACATACTCCACGAAATATTCCGCCACGCCGCTGTAGTCGGAGCGGCTGGAGAGGCTCAGGGGATAGGCCTTCCAGGCCTCGGCGGATTCATGGGACAGCTTGCCCCACTGTTCCATCATGCCGATGACCACGTTCCGGCGTCGCACCGCCAGCCGGGGACTCTTCCTCGGGTTGTAGGTGGCCGGCGCCTGCGGCAGGCCGGCCAGCATCGCCGCTTCGGCGACATTGAGCGAGCGAACCGACTTGCCGAAGTAGCGCTGGGCCGCCGCTTCCACCCCGAAGGCGCGGTTGCCCAGGTCGATCTGGTTGAGATAGAGCTCGAGAATCTTGTCCTTGGAATAATTGCGCTCGATCTCCAGCGCCATCCGGGATTCCCGGATCTTGCGGGAGAGTCCCTTGAATCCCTTGCGCTGGTTCCGGTCGATGATGTCGGGCCAGAGATTTCCGGCGAGCTGCATCGTGATGGTGGAGAATCCCTGCTTCCGCCCGAAGAGGGTCGATTTGATCGCGCCGAAGAAGCGCACCCAGTCGATCCCGTGGTGCTGATAGAAGCGACGATCCTCGACCGCCAGGAAAGCCGCGGCAACCGCGGGCGACATCTGCTTGAGGGGCACCACGGTGCGGCGCTGCAGTCCGTAGTCGGTCATCAGGCGGCCATCGGCGGCGTAGAGCTTGGAAGCCTGATCGGGGTCGTAGTTGTCGAGCCCGGCGATGGAGGGACAGGCGCCGCCGGCGCAGACCCGCATCCAGGCGCCGGCCAGGACGGCGGCGCTGAACAGGATGAACGCGCAGAGACCGACCAGGATATTGCGTCGCCGGCGCGGCGTGTACCACCAACGGGTGAGGCGGGCAGGCAGCTTCCGGGGCATGACCCTCAAGATAAGCGAGGCCCCGGGGCGATGACCGACGACCGGTCACGGCTTGCCGTTGACGCCCCCCCTCCCCTGCCCTACGATTGGCCCGAATGCCTGATCTCCTCTCCATCCTGGCCGAACGCGGACTCCTCCACGACGCCACCCCCCAACTGGGCGAGCGTCTGGCCAGGGGGCCGATCACCGCGTACGTCGGGTTCGATCCGACCGCGGACTCGCTTCACGTGGGCAACCTGGTGCCGGTGATGGTCCTGCACTGGATCCAGCAGCAGGGCGGGACCCCCATCGCACTGGTCGGAGGAGGCACCGCCCAGGTGGGGGATCCGAGCGGCAAGCGCAGCGAGCGCCCCATGCTCCCGCTCGAGCAGATCGACGCGAATGCCGCCGCCATCGGGGCGCAGTTGGGGCGCTTCCTCTCCTTCGAGGGCAGCAACGCCGCCCGGCTCCAGAACAACGCCGACTGGCTGCGCCCGCTCCGGCTGATGGAGTTCCTCCGGGATACCGGCAAGCACTTCACCGTCAACTACATGCTGCAGAAGGACTCGGTGCAGTCCCGGATGGACTCCGGAATCTCCTTCACCGAATTCGCCTATATGCTGGTCCAGGCGTATGACTACCACCACCTCTTCCGGACCGGCGGCTGCGAGCTCCAGGTCGGCGGGAGTGATCAGTGGGGCAACATCACGGCGGGCATCGAGCTCATCGCCCGGCGGGAGCAGGCCCAGACCCATGGGCTGGTCTCGCCGCTGCTCACCACCGCGACCGGGGCCAAGTTCGGGAAGAGCGAAGACGGCAACATCTGGCTCGACCCGCGGAAGACCAGCCCGTACAAGTTCTACCAGTTCTGGCTCAACACCGACGATCGAGACGTCGAGCAGTTTCTCAAGATCTTCACCGATCTCCCGGTGCCGGAAGTCGCCGCGCTGGTTGCCCAACACTCCGCCAATCCGGGAAAACGGGAGGCCCAGCGCGGCCTCGCGACCTGGATGACCCGGCACGTCCACGGCGAAGAGGTTCTCGCCGGAGTCCTGCAGGCCAGCGACATTCTGTTCGGCGCCGGCGAAATCCGCAGTGCCACCGCCCTGGCCCTCGGAACGGTGGCCCACGAAGTCACCAGCGTCGGAATCGAACGAACCCAGCTTGAATCCGGCTACGCGATCGTCGATGCGCTGGTCGCCACCGGCCTGGCCTCCTCGAAGTCCGACGCCCGCCGCGGCATCCAGGGCAATGGCTACAGCGTCAACGGGGAAAAGCTGAGCGCCGAGCGCACCCTCGGCACCGCGGACCTCCTCGCCGGTCGCTTCATCGTACTTCAGAAGGGGAAAAAGCATTACGCCATGATCGACGCCGGCTGAGCCGCTCCACTCCAACGGAGGATCGTTCCATGCTCAAGGAATTCATGGCTTTCCTGAAGGAATACGGGGTCATCGGCCTGGCGATCGCCGTGGTGATCGGCGGCAAGCTCAATGCGGTGGTGACCGCGATGGTGGAAGGCATCCTGATGCCGTTGCTGGCACCGCTCCTGGGCGCCGCGGGCGAAGACTGGCGCAAGGCCGTGCTCAAGATCGGCGGAACCCCGGATCACCCGCTCTTCCAGTTCGGTACCGGTCAGGTGGTGGGTTCGCTGATCGATTTCCTCCTGGTGGCGTTCATCGTGTTCTGGTTCTCGAAGAAGGTGCTCAAGGAAGAGAAGGTCGCGAAGAAGTAAGGAGGTCGGCCACCCGGCTCATCTCCTCGATGGTGTTGTAACAATGCGGCGCCAGGCGGAGCAGACCCTCCCGCACCGACGTCGCGACGCCGGCGGCCCTGAGCGCCTCCGGGCCGCCGGGCAGGTCGGCGGCCGCCAGACACACCATGCCCGAGCTCCGCGCGCCGCGGGGCGAGGCCACTCGCACGCCGCGGCGGTCGGCCCACTCCAGCACCGGCTGGCCGATGGCCTCGAGGTGGCGCGCGATGCGATCGACGCCCACCTCGTGGAGCAGATCGAGGGCGTGGCTCATCCCCAGAATATCCTGAAACGGCAGGGTGATCAGCTCGAATCGGCGGGCATCGTCCAGCAGCGAGCCGCTGTAGTCGCATAGCGTGGTGTAGTTCGCCGTGCCCGCGAAGGCGCTCCATCCCGCCAACGGAGATGCCAGCTCCGGCACCAGCTCCCGCCTCACGTACACGAAGCCCGCGCCCCACGGCCCCAGCAGCCACTTCTGCGCGCCGCAGGCCAGGATGTCGACCGGCGTCTTCCGGACATCGAAGGGCAGGTGTCCCAGCGCCTGAATGGCGTCCACCACCAGCCAGGTCCCGGTACCGCGAGCCACCGCGCTCAGCACGTCGAGGTCGGCCGCGTAGCCATTGTGAAACTGCACCTGGGAAATGGCGAGCGCGCGGACCCGGCGATCCTGCATCCGGTCCATGATTCGCGCCTCATCGGGCCAGCCCTCCGCCGTGACCGGGACCAGCTCCATTGTGACGCCTTTGTCCGAGAGCTGCCGCCAGGGGAAGACGTTGGCGGGAAACTCCATGTCGCTCACCAGCACGATGTCGCCCCGCTCGAAGGGGAGCATGCGGGCCGCGAGATTGAGTCCGAAACTGGTGTTGGTGGCGAGCGCGATCTCAGCAACATCGGCGTTGATCAGCCGGGCGGCGCAGCGGCGGCCCTCGGCGAGGATCGCCTGGAGCCGCTCGTCGGGCAGCGCGAAGGGAGAGCCGCGGTCCCGCATGAAGAGATCCAGGGCCCGACGAGCCCGCTCCGGCAGCGGGCCGGTCGAGGCGTGATTCAGGTAGAGCTGGCGATCCGCACCGGGAAATTCCGTTTCCCGAAGCGCGCGAATATCGTAGCCGGGCGGCGAGGCGGCGAAGACCGGGGTCATGCTGGTAATATGCTCTCCATGGAGGCTTCTCCGCAGTTCAACCTGGTCCTCGGCGGGGGCGGGCTCAAGGGCCTCGCCCATATCGGCGTGCTGCGGGCGCTGGAAGAGCGGGGACTCGGTCCCCAGGCGGTGATCGGGTGCAGCATGGGCGCCCTCGTCGCGGCGGCCTGGGCCTGCCGGGTCCCGATCCCGGTCATGGAAGAGCGCGCGCTCGGCGTGGGACGCGGCGACGTGTTCCGGATCGCCCACATCGACATGGCGCTCAAGCGCATGCTCTCTCCCGCCATCTATCGCCGCGAGCCGCTGGACCACCTGATCCGGGGCCTGATTGGTGACGTCACCTTCCGGGACCTGACCCGGCGGCTGGTGATCAACACGGTGGATCTCAATACCGGCCAGCAGGTGCTGTGGGGTCTGCCCGGGCTGCAGGACGCCAAGGTGGCGGACGCGGTCTTCGCGTCCTGTGCGTTGCCCGGGATTCTGCCGCCCCGCGCCATCCTGGGCCGCTATTGTATCGACGGGGCCGTGCTCGAGAACCTGCCGGTCCGGGCCGCCCTCGCCATCTCGCGCGCCCCGATCGTCGCCGTGGACGTGGGTGGAACCCGAGTCGAGCGCAAAGGCGTCGAGCGGAAGGGATTCGTCGCCACGTACAGCCGAGGTCTGGAGATCGTGATGCAGACGCTGGCGGCGGAGCACCTGGAAGACTGGGAGGACCCGCCCGTGGTGCTGGTGCGTCCCCGAGTGGAGCGGGTGTCGATGTTCGCCTTCAACCGGACCCCCTTCCTGCTCGAAGAGGGTTATCGGGCGATGAATGAGGCGCTGGATCTCCTGCCCCATGGCATCGTCGATCTCCCGCCGGGCATCCATCCGCAGCGCGAGGTTCGGGTCATGGTGGATCGCGACCTGTGCGTCGGCTGCGGCGCCTGCGTGGCGCGCGCTCCCGACATTTTCGAGATGGGCTTCGACGGCATCGCGGTAGCTCGGGCCGAGAGACAATGGTGGTCGCCGCTGGGAGACTACCTCCTCACCGCGTGCCCGACCCACGCGATCACGGCCGTGCAGACCTGGCCTGGCCGCTGATGGCGCGAAGGTCCGCCACCACCCGGGCCCAATTGTAGAACGTTTCGACCGCTTTGCGCCCCGCCGCGCCCATCGCCCTGCCCCGGGCCGGATCGTCGAGCAACCCGCCGATGGCCCGGGCGACGCTCTCCGGGTCTTCCGGGTCGACCAGCAGCCCGGTTTCCCCCTCGCGCACCGCGTCCGGCATCCCGCCACTCCGCCCCGCCACCACCGGCTTGCCCGACGCCGACGCCTCCAACAGCGCGATCCCGAACCCTTCCACGTCTCGCGCGGTCAGCCGCGACACCCCGACATACACGTCGGCCAGCGCGTAGGCCATCGGCAGGTCGGCATCGCTCACTTCGGCCAGGAAGTGGACCCGGTCTCCCATCCCGTGCTCCCGGGCCAGCGATTCCAGCGCCGGCCGGTAGGTGCCTTGGCCCGCGATGGCGTAGCGGAGATCGGGATGACCGGGTGCGAGGAGCGCCAGCGCCTTGATCGCGGTGTCGATGCCCTTGTGGGGGACCAGCCGCGCCACCGTCAGCAGCCAGCGTCCCGGCGGCAGCCGGTGGCGAGAGACCAGCGGTTCCGGGTCGAGCCCGGGCCGGAACTGGACGGGGTCGGTGCCGAGGGGCACTACTCGCACCCGTCCGGTTCGCTCGGGCAAGCCGAGCTCTCGAAAAACCTCGCACGCCAGATCGTGGGTAAACCGGCTATTGGCGACCAACACTTCGGCGGAGCCGAGCAGACTCTTCGCGGCGAGTCGCTTGAAGCGGGATTCCCGGTAGTTGTGCCGCAGCGCGAGCAGGTCACCCCCGTGCACCATGACCCCGTAGGGAATTCCGCTCCGGTCGTGGGCCCACTTGGCCGGATAGGCGGCCGGACGCACGTTGCCGCACCAGATGAACGGCACCGCGTGCTCGGCCGTGAGCGCGGTCACCCGCCGGCTCCAGAGAATCAGGCCGCGTAGCGTCTTGAGCCGGGACGCCGGAACGGTGAGACGATCGATGCGGGCGGGAAAGCGAGCGTCGGACTCCGCCTCGCCGGCGAGCGATCCAGTGGAGACGATCAGGCCGCCCGCCGGATATCCCAGGGCCAGCTCCGCCATCCAGCGCGCGATCCCGCCCCCCATCGGCGGAAAGTCGAACGTCAGGAGCAGATCGGGCCCGGTCACTGACGGCTCCGGAGGAGTCGCTCCAGCCCGGGACGAAAGCGCCGCGCACAGGCTTCGATGGTCAGATCGGAGAGAGCCGCAGGCGGCGCGAGGTCGCGGACGGGACGGCCCGCAAGAACGGCCGACAACTCCCGCGCCAGGGAGATGTCGTCTTCGGGGGCGAAGTAGCGGACCGCCTCGCCCATGAACTCGCGGTGCGGAGGGATGTCGGACGCGATGACCGGGAGTCCCATGGCCAATCCTTCCATCGGCGTGAGCCCGAATCCCTCGAACCGGCTGGGCGAAACCACGACATCCGCGTTGCGGTACGCCTCCACCACTTCCTGATCCGAGGCCCAGGTACCGGCCAGATCCAGGTGGACGTCCAGGTCCCGGGCGAGGCGCCGCAGAGGGTCGGCCTCGGGGCCTTGCCCGATGATCCGGACCAGCGATCTGGTCTCGAGCCGGGCCGCCGCCCGGAGAATCACCGCGTGATTCTTATGGGGAACCAGGCGAGAAATCGAGAGGATGACCCGGGGATCCCGGCTTCCCGCGCTCCGGGCCCGGCTCTCCGGACCGAACCGATCGCTGTCGTAGCAGAACGGTATCCGCTCCGCGTCGACCCCAAACCGCGCCCGCACATCACGCACCGTGCTCTCCGAAGGACTCCAGACCATCGCCGCGCGCCGGGCCACGTACCTGATTCTGCTGTAGTTCCCGGCCCGCTCGGGAAATCCGCCCAGCGGCCTCGGAATGCGGCGGAGGCGCCCGCCCAGGTGGAAGATCAGATCGGGCTTTCCCCGCCCCAGGCGCCAGGGAGGAAGGTCCCAGAGATACACCAGCAGCGGGCAGCGCGCGGCGAGCGCGTATTCGAACCCGGCCACGGCGCTCTGGCCATCCGCCGCCACCGCGGCGCCGGCCGGCGCGTCGCCCTCGAGCGCAATGCGGAGTCCGAGGCTCCGCAACGCCGAGACCGGCAGGGTGCAGTAGCGATTGGGAGCGAACCAGCGCAGATCGTCCACGCTACACCAGCGTGTAGTTGCGGAATTCGAACGGCCGAATCCCGGTGATCCGTTCCACCAGATCCGAGGCGTAGAATCGCAGGTGCTCCAGGTGGAAGAACGGCGCAGTGACAACCCGTTCCGCGTCGACCGCGTGCGCCGCCACCCATTCCTGCGCCACCCGCGGATGGCTGCCGTGAAACCGGCGCAGCCCGGGAAACCATCGCAGCGTGGCGACGGCATTGCCGGGCGGAACCCAGCGACCCGGGTAGAGATGCCGGTCCACCTCCCCGCGATTCGCGAGCGCCCTGCCCGAACGCAGCCAGCCGTAGTGGAACATTTCGGCATCCGCCACCCGCGCGCGGATCTTCCGCTGTTCCGCCCCTACCCGAAACCCCTGCGCATCCCGGTAGGGCACGACCCCGAGCGCTGGATCGAGGCGAACCGCCCGAACCTCGCGGCGGTACCAGCGGCGGTTGACCGCTTCGGCGTCGGGATTTCCGAAAATGTGGTGATACCGGACCACCAGACCTTCCACCCGCGGATCCGGGTCGGCCGCTTCGATGGCCTCGAACAGCCGGGGTGCGCCAGCCTCGTGGAGCACCTCGTCGGCCTGGACGCAGACGCCCCATGGATGCCGGCAGGCCCGCATCGCGACCAGGGTCTGTTCCCGAAGCAGCGACGCTCCCCGGCTGAAGTCCCACTCCGTCTCCACGATGCGGATCTTCGGATCCGCGATACCCCGAACGATGTCCAGGGTGCGATCGTCGGAATGCCCGACGTTCACGATCATCTCGTCGACGATCGGAAGAATCGACCGGATGCTCGCCTCGACGGGAAAGTCCAGGCGCTCGGCGTTTCGAACGATGGTGAATCCGGACAGCTTCATCGCAGCGACAAAGTGAGCAGCTCGTCGAGCCGGTGCCGCCAGGTATGCTCCGAGAGGGCGCGGGCCCGGGCCCGCTCCGCGATCGCGGCGCCCTCGGACGGCACCTGCTGCAGCTCCAGCACCCGGGCCCGCAGCTCGGCCGGGGTCCGGAACAGCACGATCTCGGAGCCTTCCGCGAAATTCCTGGCGATGTCCGCCTTGGCGTCGACCAGCTGCGGGGTGCCGATGCCGGCCAGCTCGAACACCCGGCGATTGGCCCCGGTCCCGTACCGGCCCAGCTCCGCGGGCTCCCCGAAGAACTGGTGAATGTTGAGGGCCAGGTCGGCGTTGGAGAACACGCGCACGAATGCATCGCCATAGACCGCGCCGTGGGGCCAGCCTGGACCGCGAACGGTGAGGCCCAGGTCGGCCACCGCGTCGAGCGCCCTGGCGCGGAAGGGCTCTTTGGTTCCGACGAAGGCGATGCGCGCGCGCGGCCGGGCCGGATCCGGCAGCGGGCGATGGTACGCCGGGTCGAAGCCCTCGGCCAGATATTCCGCCTTCCGCCCCAGCGCGCGATGCCGCTCGACCATGGAGGTGTCGAAGATGAAGCACCGGTTGTAGGCGCGGCCGATCCGCAGCGACAGGTCGAGCAGGTGGGGGCTGTCGGGGAACCAGTTGATCCAGCGGGCCGGACTCAGCGGACGGAGACGGTCGATGGCGTCGGGGTCGAGCCTGGCGCCCTTGAACACCAGCACCAGCTCGGGGCGGTGGCGCTTCAGGGCCGAGGCCAGCCGGGTGGGGAGGGAACGCCGCAGCACGGCGGCGAGCCCCCGCGTGCGCTCTTCGACCCAGGCCACCTCGCATCCCATGGCGCGAAGCGTCTCGCGGAGCGCGATGCCGGTGCGATGATAGCGGAGGTTGAACTTCGCGACGAGCAGGAGGCGGACGCCGGAGTAGACGGGCGGCACGCGCGAAAGGTAATCCCGTGGTACTTTGTCCGCCGATGCGCGTCGCCCTTCTCTATCACGGCCGGCTTCCGGTCGAGCGCTACGGCGGCACCGGGCGGGTGGTCGTCTGGCTCGCGCGGGGTCTGGCCGAGCTCGGCCACGAGGTGATCCTGCTGGCGGGAGCCGGATCCCGGGTGCCGGAAGCGAAGCTCATCCCGGTCGATCCGGCCCTCGCGGAGCGCGCCGACTTCGACCCGCGCCCCCTGCTGCCGGCCGGTGTCGACCTGCTGCACGCCCACCGCCCCATGGCGGTGCCCGGCGTGCCGACTCTCTGGACCCTCCACGGTACGGCGAACCGGTCGGACTACCCGCCCAACATGGTCGCGCTGAGTCAGGATCACGCCCGGCGCAGCGGCGCCCGGGCCTGGGTCTACAACGGTCTCGACCCGGCCGACTATCGGTTTCGCGAGGCCAAGGATGATTACGACCTGTTCCTCGGCAGGCACCACACGGCCAAGGGACTGTCCTGGGCCGTCGCGGGAGCCCGGCGCGCCGGGCATCGTCTCGTGGTGGCCGGCACCTGGAGGACGCTGCCCAGACCCGGAGTGCGGATCGTCGGCCGGATCGGGGGAGATCGAAAGCGCGATCTGCTCGCGGGAGCCGCCTGCCTCTGGATGCCGGCGCGCTGGGATGAGCCCTTCGGGCTCACCCTGATCGAGGCCATGGTCAGCGGAACGCCGGTGCTGGGGACCCGTCGAGGCGCGCTGCCGGAAATCGTGTCACCGGAGACCGGGAGTCTGGGCGATTCAGTGGAGGATCTGGTTCGGCTTCGTCCCGAGATCGCACAGATCGACCCGGAGGCGTGCCGGGCGCGCGTCCTGGCCCGGTTCACCCACCGGACGATGGCGGAGAGCTATGTGGCGTTGTATCGGGGGGTAGTGTCAGGATTGAGGAGTGAGGAGTGAGGAGTGAGGAGTGAGGGGTGAGGAGTGAGGGGTGAGGAGTGTGCGGCAAATTGGCTGCATCGGAGAGAATCGGGGGACTGGTCTGATGTCATGGCGCCCTAGAATTGGGCATGACTTCCAGTACCTCGAAAGTCCGTTCCTATCGAGACCTCATCGTGTGGCAAAGGGCAATCGAGTTGGTTCGGGAGACCTATCGGCTTACCGGAAGACTGCCCACGCCCGAGATTTATGGTCTAACCGCCCAGATGAGGCGTTCAGCGGTATCGATCGCGGCGAACATCGCGGAAGGACACGCCCGAGGCGCCACGCGGGACTACATCCGGTTTCTATCAATTGCGAACGGATCCTTAAGAGAGTTGGAAACCTATTGGGAAGTGACTGCGGACCTGGACTTCGTTGGCCGGGAGGAGTTAGCCCACTCTATCGGGCTTGGTGTCGAGGTTGGCAAGATGCTCACGAGATTGCGAGCGTCGCTCGGAAGGAAGCTGGGCACGCACTCCCCCTGAATCCTCGATCCTCGATCCTCAATCCTCAATCCTGACTCCTCAATCCTGAATCCTGACTCCTCAATCCTGAATCCTGACTCCTATCCCGCCACCGCATCCAGAATCACCTTGAGCCGGTGCATGTAGGTGTGCCGGGTCAGGACCTCGCGCCGCGCGCTCACCCCGGTCAGCTCCGCCGCCGGAAGATCCTGCAAGGCTGCCGCCACCGTGGACCGGAGTCCATCGGCGTCGTGGAAGACCATGAGGTCGCGGCCCGGCTTGAAGTGCCGGTTCAGATCGCCGCGATAGTCCACCACCTGCGGTACCCCGATCGCCGCGACCTCGAACAGCCGCTGGTTCACGCAGGCCTCGCCGTCGCCATTGCCGCCCGCGGTGTGGTGGATGTTCACCGCCACCGACGCCCCACCGTACGCCCGCACATAGTCCTCGGTGCTCGGCACCTCTCCCCGGCAATAGTCCTTGAGTGAGGTGCGCCGCCACCCGGGCCCCCACAGCGCCAGCCCGAACTCCACCAGTCCGCTCAGCAGGGTTTCCCGACGGGCGGTCGCGGAGCCGGCAAACACGACGTTGGCCCGGTACTGATCCTTGGACCGGAGCGGCCGATAGACCGACGGATCCGCCGCCGGCGGCACCACTTCGATGGGACGCCGCAAGGCGACTTCGAGCCGGGTGGCGACGTCGGTGCCGGAGACGAACACCGCGTCATACGACGGCGCGAGGCGGACCACCTCCTCCACCGTGCGGAGATCGTCGGGAAACCAGTTGATCCAGGGGATGCCGGTGTCCCGCCGGAGCACCTCCACGTTCGATGGCTCGAGCTCGTGCCCGCCGATCACCAGGACCAGCCGCGCGTGGGCGGTTTCCACGGCCTTGCGCAGCCGGGAGCGCAGATCGCTTCCGGTGAGCCGGCCGATCAGACCGGGACGCTTCAGCAGATCGAAGGCGTCCACCTTGCAGCCCAGCCGCTCCAGCGCCCGGCAGCGCTGCGCCGCGTGGGCGTGCACCCCGTCGTCGAAGGCCGCCACGACCAGCACCGTCGCCGGGGTCACGCCATCACCTCCGCCCCACGGAATTGCAGGTCGTAGAGCCGGCGATACAGGCCGTTCTCCGCCACCAGCGCCGCGTGGCTGCCCCGCTCCACCAGGCGCCCGCCGTCGAGCACCAGGATTTCGTCCGCGTCCAGCACCGTGGCCAGCCGGTGGGCCACTACCAGCACCGTCCGGTCCTGCATCAGGCGCTCGATGGCGTTCTGCACCAGGCGCTCCGATTCGGTATCCAGCGCACTGGTAGCCTCGTCGAGCAGGAGAATCGGCGGATCGCGCAGCAGTGCCCGCGCGATGGCGATGCGTTGCCGCTGACCCCCCGACAGGCGGGTGCCCCGCTCGCCGAGCAGGGTATCGTAGCCCTGGGGGAGTTGCGCGATGAATTCGGCGGCATTGGCGGCGCGGGCGGCGGATGCCACCGATTCGGCGCTGGCCCCGGGACGCCCGTAGGCGATGTTGGCGCGAACCGTATCGTTGAGCAGCACCGTGTCCTGACTCACCACACCCAGCAGCGACCGGAGCGAGGCGCGGGTGAAGCCCGGGAGCGCCACGCCATCCAGACGCACCTCACCCGACGCGGGGTCGTGAAACCGCGGCAGCAGCTCGAGCAGCGATGTCTTCCCCGCGCCGGACGGGCCCACGATGGCCGTGACGCTGCCCTTGGGCACGGTGAATGACACGTCCCGGAGGACCGGATTCCCGGCTTCATACGCGAAGCTCACATGGTCGAATACGATGTCCCGCTCGAAGACCGCCGGCCGCGCATTCGGCGCATCCACCTCGGCCGCCGGCTGGTCCAGAATCCCGAACACCCGCTCGGCGCTGGTCACCGCGATGGCCCAGGAGGCCGGGAACTGCGAGATGGACTTGATCGGAGACATGATCTTGAGCGCGGCCACCAGGAACCCGATGGTGGCGCCGGCGCCCAGGGTCACTCCGGTAATCGACGGATTGGCCGCGGCCCAGATGATGAGAATCAGCAGCAGGCCGCCGAACACCTCGCTCACCGGACTGGTCATCGACGAATAGCGCTGGGTCCGCTGGACCCGCTTCCGGTACCGGCTGGCCTGGTCCGCGAAGAAGGCCGCTTCGACCTCCTCGCCGCCGTAGGCCCGGATCAGCCTCATCGCCCCCAGGCGCTCGGTGACGGTCGCGGTGAGTTCGGCCTGCTCCTGATGCCAGAGCCTCGAGTGCCGTCGGAGCCGGGTGAGCAGGGCCCGGATGCCCAGGACCAGGATCGGCGCCGCCGCCAGGGTGATCAGGGTGAGACGAGGCGAGATGAACGCCATGATGGCGATGGTCGTGACGATCACCACCGCGTTCTGGAACAGCGCCGCGAGCGAGGCGGTGACGGCCTGTTTGACCCGGTCGGCATCCACCATCACTCCCGAGATCAGCTGCCCCGCGCGGGTGCGCTGGAAGAAGTCGAGGTCCAGAGAGAGCAGGTGGCGATACAGCCTGATGCGGAGATCCCGTACCAGCCCTTCCTGCACGGCGACCGAGAGCTGGTTGGCGGCATACTGCATCACATTCTTCACCACCAGCGCCAGCAGGAGGATCAGGACGAAGCGCGCGGCCGCCTCCCGGGGCGCGAGGCCGGCCACCAGCGGACCCAGAAACCGGTCGGTGCCCCGTTCCAGCATCGTCCCCTGCCCCGCCAGGGCGCCGGCGGTGCCGAACAGGGCCTTGAGCAGCGGCACCAGAATCACGACGGTGACCCCATCGAGCAACGAGGCCAGCAACGTGGCCAGCAGTCCGAGAAGGAGAAGCCCCCAATACGGCTTTGCCGCGCCGAGGAGCCGCCACGCCGTGCGATCAGCCATGTTGAGAAGCTAACGCGCTGGCGACCCCATTTCACATGGCTACATTCCCGCCGTGCCGCCCGACATCCTCATCGTCCGCTTCAGCGCCATCGGGGATATCCTCCTCATGACCCCGCTGTTGCGCGCCCTGCGTCGCCGCCACCCCGAGGCAAGGGTCACCGTGCTGACCAAGGCGGTCTTTGCGCCCCTGCTGGCCCACAATCCCCGGGTCACCGAGGTCATCGGATGGGAGGAGACCCGGTCGCTGGCAAGTCTGGGCCGCGAGCTCAAGGGGCGTGGATTCAGTCACCAGCTCGACCTGCACGGAAGTCTCCGGAGTCTGGCGCTTCGACGGCGGATCGGGGGACGCTGGACCACCTACCCCAAGCATCGGCTGGCTCGCGCCGCGCTGATCCGGGCCAAGCGGGACATCTACCGGGACCGGCGTCCGACGGCGGAACGATATTTCGACGCCGCGCGCGGCCTCGATGTCGCTCCCGATGAAGGTTCCCTGGAAATGTTTCTCTCCCGGCCCACCCTGGGCGCCGCGGAGCAGTTTCTGGGAGAGCGTGGCATCGGCGCGGTCCGCCAGCTCATCGCGGTGGCGCCGGGGGCGGCCCATTTCACCAAGCGATGGCCACTGCACCACTGGACCGCGCTGGTCCGTCGGCTGGTGGATGCCGGCAATGATATCGTGGTGGTCGGAGGCCCCGAAGATGGTGCGGTGGCCGACACGGTGGCCGAGGCCGGGGGCGAGCGGGCGGTTTCCGCAGCCGGCCGATTCGACCTGCCCGGCTCGGCGGCGGTCTTGAAGCGAGCCCGGGCTCTGATCTCGGGAGACACCGGCGTCATGCACATGGCCACGGCGGTCGGTACACCGGTGGTGGCGCTGTTCGGGCCCACCGTCGAACCCTTCGGATTCTTTCCCTATCACGCCAAGGCGACCGTGCTGCAACGGGAGCTGTACTGTCGGCCCTGCTCGGCCTTCGGCGGAGCCCAATGCCCGGAGGTCCACCATCGCTGTCTGCAGGACCTCACACCGGACGACGTGCTGGAAGCCCTGCGAAAGCTGCCCCGATGAGTCTGTTGAGTCCGGGAGGCGCGGCGCTGATCAAGCTCATGGGGGATACGCCCCGCGGCCCCCGTCGGGAAGGCGTCTTTGCCCTGTGGCTTACCCTGCGGGTCGCCGAAGACCTCCTCCTCTGGCCACCCCAACCGGAGCGGGGCGTGAAGCGCCGGGTGATCGCACTGGATCGCCGGCTGTCGAGTTTGAGTATTCCCGCGCCGCTCCGTCGCGCCCTCGTGGCCGCCCTGGCGGAGCTGAACGAGCCTCGGCGCGAGAAGGCCGGTCCGGTCCTTCAGCTGCTGGTGGCGCCGGCGCGCGAGGTCCTGGGAGGTGAAGTGGCGGATGTCCTGGGCCGGGCGGCGCGTCAGGCGGCGTTGCGCGCCGCTACTCCTTCCTGAGCGCGGCCACCACGTCCACCCGAAGCGCCTGGCGCGCCGGCACGTAGCACGACAGCAGCGCCGCTCCCGCCAGCAGGCCGGCCACACCGGCATAAGTGACGATATCGGTGGCCCCGATCCCGAACAGCAGGCTCGCCATGAGCCGGGTCAGCGCGAGCGCCGCGGCGATGCCCGCCAGCAGCCCCGCCACCACCGGCTTCATCCCTTGCGCGACGATCAGACGAAGCACCTTGCCCGGGCTCGCGCCCAGGGCCAGCCGGACCCCGATCTCTCCGGTGCGCCGCGACACCGCGTAGGCGAGCACGCCGTAGACGCCAGCGAGCGCCAGCATCAGCGCCACGCCGGCGAACGCCACCAGCAGGACCATGATGAATCGCCGCGAGGCCACCGACTCTCCTACCAGCTGCTCCAGGCTCCGCACCCGGGAGAGCGGCAGGCTGGAGTCGAACTCGCCCAGGGCCTGACGCAGCACCGGTTTGAGCGATTCGGGCGTCGCGGTCCCGTGCACGACGAAGTAGATCGTCGAAGCGCCCGCGCCGTAGTAGGGGAAGTAGACCGCGAGCGAGGGCTCATCGTCGAGGCCCCAGTCCCGCATGTCTCCCGCGACACCGATCACCTCGGCGGGGCGCTCGGTCTGCCCTTTCCAGAGAATGATCTGCCGGCCCACCGCGTCTTCGCCGGGCCAGAGCCGCTCCGCCACGCGGCGGCTGATGATCGCCTTCCAGGGTCGTCCGATCACGTCCTGCGGAGTGAAGTCCCGGCCCTTGAGCAAGGGGACCCCGAGGGCCCGGAAATAACCCGCGGTGATGACCCGCCAGCTGGCCCAGGGCACCGCATTGGTCGTGGGAGCGGGCTTGTCGGCGGCGGCAAACCCGAGGCCGGTACCGGTCCCGCGCAACGGAAGCATCGAGACCGCAGCCACGTCGGTGACACCGGGCGTGCTGGAGAGCCGGGCCGTGAACTGGCTGATGAACTGATCGGATTGCTCGGGCTTGTAGCTCCGCGGCAGCGCGACCTCCGCGAGCGTGCGGTTCTCGGTCTGGAACCCGCGGTCGACGTGGAGCACCTGCCCGAAGCTGCGCAGCAGCAGGCCGGCGCCCACCAGCAGCGCGAGCGAGGCGGCGACCTCGATGGCCACCAGCAGCCCGCGCAACCGGCCCATGAGTCTTCCGCCCCCCTGATTGCGCTCCCCTTCACGCAGCGTGGTCGCGAGGTCGCCCTGGGCGGCCTGGATCGCGGGAAGCAGCCCGGTGAGCAGCCCGGTCAGGACCGTCGCCGCGGCGGTGAATCCCAGGACATTCAGATTGAGACCCACGTCGGCGAGCCGGGGAATCCCTCCCGGGTCGACCGTCTTGAGCAGACGCACGATCGCAAGCGCGAGCAGCAGGCCGAATCCGGCCCCGACCCCGGAGAGCATCAGCGATTCGGTGAGCGTCTGGCGCGCCAGGCGGATCCGGCTCGCGCCCAGCGCGGCGCGCAGGGCCCGCTCCTTCACCCTCCCCGTGGCCTTGGCCAGGAAGAGATTGGCGAGATTGACGCACGCGATGAGCAGCAGGAACCCCACGGCTCCCATCAGAATGAACAGGGCCCGACGAATGCCGTCGCTGGCCACCCACCTCGACGACGGATCCATCGTGATGCCCATGCCGGTGTCATCCTTGGGATACTCCGCCGCCAGCCGGCCCGCGATGCCGGTCAGATCCGTGCGCGCGGCCGCGAACGAGACCCCCCGGGCCAGCCGGCCGATCACCGAAAGCTCGAAGCTGCCCCGGTCGGCGTTGGG
>Ga0163163_10001838_pt1 | contig 17908 bp, 13 predicted proteins | sample S65metaG_FD_119766 | JGI IMG/M metagenome (GOLD analysis project Ga0163163, IMG submission 119766) | Switchgrass rhizosphere microbial communities from Kellogg Biological Station, Michigan, USA - S6-5 metaG | ecosystem: Host-associated > Plants > Roots > Rhizosphere > Soil | place: USA... | reverse complement strand
TGAATGCCTTTGTTGCGGGATGCTGAAGGCCCCAGGTTGGATTCGTTGAGCATAATGGTCACTTCTCCCGAATGGGTTAATTGTTGAATAGCATCCGGAATTTTTTTCCCCGGATTGTCACAAATTATGAAGAAGTGAATTCGAAAATATGGCGGCTTGTTCAATGAAAGTATCGGAAGCAAAAACTGCTCCTCCAATCGGAAGCTTGGAATGATGATATCAATTGCTTTTTCATCCATGTGTCGCCCTAATTGTCAACGATCTTTATGGCTGGCCTTTTGTCGGTTTTGCTTCTTGTTTCGTATTTAATGTAGAACCGGTCCAGGTTTGGCGGGTATTTCTTTTTTCGCTTCAGCTCATATTCATAAATCAGTTTGCCAAGACCCTTCATGAAAGGCCAGCCAATCTCATCGTATTCATATTTGTTGTCGTTCAAAATACCATCGCCGTTTACATATAATGTGCAGGCCAGCATGTATTCGGTTTTATTTTTGAAATCGGCGACGTAAGAAGCATCGGTGAGAAATCCATAAGCCCATCCCACTTTGTTGAATACCCTCAACCCAGGTGGCATTGCGTGAGCGCTGTCCCTGAAATAAAATTTGACATAACTATCGTAGTAAGTCTTCGCGTCGTATTTGGGATAGTTTGTTTCGCCCGGAAATTGGGAGAGGTATTGGTAGACGAAATGATAATCATCTTTGGTTAAATTCCAACGCTTGATTGGCGCTGCAGTCTCGGGAAAAAGAACCAGTTTCAACATACCCAGCAATTCTTCCAGCGGCAGGTTATTAGCTGTTGTAAAGTCAATGGGTTCGTTGATCAGGCTGTCATTGGCATTCAGGTATCCCTTACCAATTAAATTATGTTGACTGAAATCGAATGAATCCGGGTTATAAGCCGGGGGCTGCGTGTAAATGGTGTTGCCCTTGCCATTGAGAAACCTTACCTGATTGGTATGCCGGTTCTGTTCTGGCGTCATTCGCGTAAAGCGACGCGTAATGCGGGTTTCGATAAAGCCCTTCTCACGAAGCTTGCGGTTGAAGTAGCCTTGTCCATTGAATTCGTAAAGCCTGGTGTAAGGATCATTTTCACTGACCAGGAACGCCCGTCTGATAAATTGGCCGATACTGGGCAAGCCCGACTGGGCACTCGTGTCCACATATTCCCTGGTTTGCGCTTCGAAGCTGCTATCGATCTGAAGGGAACTGTATTTATTGACACCTTGCTTGTGAATTTCGTTTAGTTTTTCAAGTGCTACCAGCGCCGCCGGAAGTTTGACAGTTGAAGCCGGATTGAAGTAGAATTTTGGGTTGACATTAAAGTAATAAGGCTTGAACGTGGGATTATTATGAACGTCACGGTCAATCTGCGTGTAGATGATCTGGAGGCGGTATTCCATGGGAGATTGCACCAGTTTAGTGATCATGGTATCGCCCGATTGAAGGAGGAGGTTTTTCAGGAAATCGTCCGTCTTAAACTGAGCATTGACGTGAGTGAAAATGAACAGGAAGAGAATGCTGGCCAGGTTTTTCAACATGGGCTCAAATTAATAAAGATTGTGGAATCGGGTCTTTTTGTAAATTGGTGAATGGCAATCTATGAAATAACGAACAACGAACAGAACATGAGATTTGAATTGAGGTTGGACGGACAGGTCGCGTTCCTGGAGTATCGATACAAGAAAGATAACCTGGCATTGATGCATACCGAAGTGCCACCCGCATTGGAGGGCAAAGGATTGGCCAGCGCCCTGGCAAAGTACGCCTTCCAGTTCGCGAAGGACAAGCAGCTGCCGGTTTTGGTGTATTGTCCGTTTGTGACGACTTTCCTGAAGAGACACCCGGAATATGAGCAGCAAGTTGTCAGGAATTAGGGTATTAGGGTATTGGGGTATTGGGGTATTGAGGTAATGAGGAAATTCTGTTCACTGTCAACTGTTCACTGTCCATTACTATGCTACAACTCCCGATACTTCTCTACATCTTTTTCATCCTCACCACCTTCATCACGGTGTACCTGTTTTGGCGCGCGTCGCATTATTCGAAGACGGTCCTTTATGTCATATGTATCTGGCTCACGGCCCAGGCATTCCTTGCAATTAAAGGATTTTATTTGGTGACAGACGTAATGCCACCGCGGTTTATGCTAACCATGGCACCGATGCTCTTATTTATTATTGGCATGTTTCTTTCAAAAAGAGGGAGGACCTTTATTGATTCACTCGACCTAAGAACGCTAACGTTGCTGCACACGGTTAGAATTGCCGTGGAGCTAATTTTATTCTGGCTCTTCCTGAGTAAAGCAATTCCACTGATCATGACTTTCGAGGGACGAAATATTGACATACTCGCCGGTATTACGGCGCCCATCATGTACTACCTCGTGTTTATAAGGAAATCAGTGGGAAGGGTAGGATTGCTGGTGTGGAATATATTTGCACTGGCTTCGCTGATCAATATCGTCACTATCGCTGTATTGTCGGCACCGTTTCCCATTCAAAAACTTGCCTTCGAGCAACCGAATATCGCGGTGCTTCATTTTCCTTTTAACTGGCTGCCGGCCTGTATTGTGGCGATTGTATTGTTTTCCCACCTGGTTGCCATCAGGCAACTGTTGAGGTGAAAGGTGAATGGTGAAAGGTGAAGGGTGTTAGCAACAGCAATCGGGGGCGCAATCGTCCTTCTTCGGGGCACCGTTGTTCAATTCATCTTCCGTTGCAACCCGCACATCCTTTACTACCACATCCATATGAATGAGCCCTGTAATCTGCGCGTCTTCAAATGAAATGGATTTTTTATCGCCAGCGCTCATGCCTCCCAGCGAACGCTCCAATACCGGTAATATTTTCCCAATCCCGTGTATGTATTCAACCGGCGCCGACTGCATATTTTCATCCAGGATTTCGCCGGCTTCATTTTTCATGACATAGTGCAGTGACACAACGGTGTTATTTTCAACTTTCATAATTCCTGTGGTTTTAAAATTTCAATTATCCATTACCGATAGTGACTTTGTTGATTTCAATCTTGCCGAAAGCGGGCTTTACATTTACCTTTCCGGCTTTGTAGGTAACCGTCCCAAAGCCGGTTTCAGTAGCGAGAAAGCAGGTAAAATCACCAATTTTCGATTCAACAAACAGCGTCTTGTCAACCGCATCATATCTCAATCCCGTTAATGCTTGCAAGTAGCCATAACTGGATAGCGCGCGCGCATACCAGTGGCCACACTCGTATTCATTAAATGGGTTTCTCACTTTCCCATCGTATCTGTCACGACTGTACCTAGCCACCTGCAATCCCTGCTGCACCTGTCCCATCAACATCAGGTGCGAAGCCACCTGGTGCTCGATGCCTGTCCATACTTCATCACTATAAACAAACGGCAGCGAGAGTTTCCCACCCTTAGGCCAGGAGCAAAGTAAGAGTCCGCCTTCTTCGCCCAGCGCATAGGCTGGTCTTTGCGGATTCGCATGCTCGCTTAAATTTTCCTTTAAATTGTATTTGTGAACAGCAAGGAGATGACTTCTTATTTTCGAAGAATCAACAGGGTCACTCAGCCCGCACATTCTTGCAATCCACGCACCCAATACGCCATCCGAAAGGCAGCCTTTGCCATATTGGTATTTCGGTCCTTCTTTTTCCAGCAATGCCTTCGCTTCATTTGAATATTCTCCCCCAAAGGATTGCGCGGAAGCAGGGTTTTGAGCACTGAGTCCGGATACCTGGATATTCTGAATAAAAAATTCTCCATCGTATAGTTCTGTCTCGAGATATTTTTTTCCTTTCGAAGCCAGCTCCTTGTACAATGAAACGTCTTCTTTCAAATAATTACCCATCGAAATGATCGCTTCCAGTGCACCAAGATAAAAGCTACAGTGCATGCCATCAGGTCCCCAGAACTCAATGTCATACGTGTTGTGATGCGGTTCTTCAATCAAACCCTTATGACGAGGGTCCCATGTGCTGATGCAATAGTCCATGCTCTTTCTCACCATCGGAAAGATCTTTCTCATCCATTCGCTGTCGCCACTGACTCTCCATTCTCGATATATTTTCATGATACCGCCCAGCTGCCCGTCGGCCGCTGCATGAAATTCATGCGTTGCGGGTTGAATGGGCAATACAGACCGAAAATTCTGATGACCCTTTTCATCCTGGCTTTCGCAGAATTCCGTGTTGCGCAAAGTTCTCTCCAGCGCAGGGAACAGGTGCGGAATGGCCTGCGCGTAATTCCATACATGGGTGCAGGAGCCGTGACAACATCCCCCACTATCGCCACATCCTTCCCAACTCCAAAGGCGACCGTCGTACTGTCTCATGACAGTTGGCGATTTCAGAATGGTGAGATTGGCGGCCACTGCTTCCATCACTTCGGGAGGCAGACTGGAACTAAAAAATGCATCGCGAAAAAGTGCCGACTTCTTTCTCAATTCATCATAGTTCGCAGACCAGAAGCCTGCCAGGTCCTGGATAGATGAAAAGCGACTGCTATACCAGGGTTTATAAAATTTTCCGTCGAAATCTTTATCATATTTATCGAGACCAATATCGCCGGGCGAATTACAACAACCGGTAGCTGGATCGCAATTGGTTTTTCTCGTTCCCATATTGCCAACCTTGAGTTCCGAGTCGGGCGTGTACCAGGCAAACATCAGCCTGATTGTTTTTGTGGCGCCTGCTGAAATTGTAAATGGAGTATAAAGTGAAGCACCTGGCGCATCTTTTTCAACCGGCGCTACGCTTTTTACTTCAGCATTTTTTACGGCGTTCCAGGCCATCGTGACGGGATCCCACCAGCCGCCCCGGAACCAACAGTGATCCACAACCGTTTTATTGTCATCGGTAAAAACGGCAAATTCAGTCGGCAATGGCTTTTCCGTCGGGCCCGCTTCGGCATAAATAAAGCCATTCGTGAGTGACTTGATTGAATTTCTTCCTTTATCGACAGTCACGAAATTTTTTCCATTGAATGAGAAAATGCAATCCAATGGGCCGGAACTGGTATTTGTAAATTGATATTCCATGGCGCCGACTGGCAAAGAAGAATTGTCTTCTTCCCCCGGTATGAAGGGACTCCAGCCGGTGACTTTCACTTTTAATGGGATGTCTTTGTCGGTAAGTGTAAGTTCAGCAAAGGGAAACCTGGGCAGAAAGCTCGCCTGGTGAAAATGAGGCAAACCGGTTGTAGCGCCACCTAATCCATTACCCGCATCACGTTGGCCAAATTTCTTCCAGTCCGGCACAGGCCCTTCTAACACCTTCGCGCCATTTTTCATTCCTTTAACGACAACTGCTGCAAAAAGCCCTGGCTCATTAAAAATGTCAGGCTGGTTTTTGATCGACATATGCGAAATCGCGCCGGTGCCTTCCATGCAGAACATGCCCGCACCCAGTCCGCCAATGGGGAACGCTACTCTTGTTAAATATTCACCGGTATATGCACCATTGTATTTCCTGGATGATTTTTTGGGATCCGCCTTCCCGGGCTCTGCGGGATTTGACGCTTCAAGTGTATTGAGGTTCGTGCCCGGAATGATGGCAGCGCCCATGCAACCCATTCCCATTTTTTTGATGAATGACCTTCGCCCGGATTGACTTGACATAAGAAGCAGTTTTGTTCCGTTTTGGTTTGACTAGAAAAGTTAATTGATTTCTGAATCAATTGAACGACTGTGCTAAAAAATTGAATAATGTTTACGCTGCAGGGTAACCGCATTTCATTCGTTCTGCCATAACCGCCTACTGGAAAATTTCTGTAACCGTCCGCTGGTTGATGATATTGGGTGAATCAATGAATCATACATTGGTTGCCAATTTTCCTTTCAGCCTCTAGAAAACTTTAGGGAAGAGGGGACCTTTTGAAAATTTAATGAAACACCAGTTTATGAGACTCAAATCGTTGAAAAATGCGGCATCTGTCATGCTCCTGTTAGCAATAACGGGCATGTATGCCTGCAAGAAAGAGACACACCCGCCAACGGGACAAAATTCACCCATTCAAATTAGTTCATTCTCACCTGACACGGCTACTGAAGGCGACCTGGTGGTAATCCAGGGCTCAAACTTTGGCAGCAAGCCGGAAGACAATGTTGTCATGGTTCAAAACACCACGCTCACTTCGATTTCGGTAACTGCAACCAGCCTTACTGTGAAGGTTCCGGCCAGAGGGGCAAGCGGAAAGATCAAAGTAGCAGTGAACGGATATAGCAATGAATCAACAAAAGATTTTACTTATCTACCCACGGTGAGAACACTGTCGGGAGATGGAACGCTTGGCTCAAAAAACGGCAATGGTGACCAGGCTCAATTTCGATTTCCCAGCGGAATAGCAACCGACGCCGAAGGAAACCTTTATGTTGCTGACAGAAATAGCAACACCATTAGAAAAGTCACTTTGCAAGGCATAACAACCACCGTCGCAGGTGATGGAGGGATTGGACTGGTCAATGGTAATGCGGCGAACGCGCGGTTCAACCTGCCGAGCGACCTGGTGGTTGATGACGTGGGAAATATATTCGTCGCAGATGCAGGTAATAATTGTATCAGGAAAATCACGCCTGATGGTTTTGTGAGCACACTTGCCGGCACAGGAGCAGAGGGATATAAGGACGGACCCGGACTGCAAGCCATGTTTTCAGCTCCTACCGGGATCACCCTCGACCGGGATTTTGAGAGCGTATATGTTACGGATGAAAAGAATAACGTCATTAGAAAAATCACGGCGGGTGGAATTGTAAGCACTATTGCGGGAACCGGAGTGATCGGATTCAAAGATGGTGAGGCAAAAACGGAAGCCCAATTTAATACGCCTTTTAGTTTGGATATCGACGCTTTGGGAAATCTTTATGTGGCAGACGTTGGAAATTTCAGGATTAGAAAAATCAGCAAAGTCGGCGTTGTGAGCACCTGGGCAGGAACAGGAGTGAATGGCACTAAAGACGGGAATAAGGATGAGGCGCAATTCGGAATAATAACGGGCGTCAAATTGGATCAGTGGGGTAACATGTATGCAGTGGATGTATTCAACAGCACGCTGCGCAAGATTGCGGTAGATGGAACAGTGTCAACAATTACCGGCCAGATGGGTTTAGGTTTTGCGGACGGTAGAGCTGATAAGGCAAAATTTAAATCTCCCCTCGATGTAGCCATCGATCATTTCGGGAATCTGTTTGTGTCTGACAGGGAGAATCAGCGGATAAGGATACTGCAGTAGAGTTTGGAGTTTGGAGTTTTTAGTTTAGAGTTTAGAGTTGAAGTTTAGGATCGGAGACTACAATATGAGTTTAATTTCTGTACTTGCATTTCTGTGAACTTTAAACTCTAAACTCCAAACGCTAAACTCCAAACTCTAATCTAAACCTCTTTCTCAAAAATAGCTCAACCAAGGCTTGGTCTTCAGGTGATCCCGCTTGTATCCGTCAAACCACTTACAAAACGGATAAAGAAAATAAAGCAACGCGATCCATATTATATAGACGGTTAGCAGGTTGTAGCCATATCCTTTTAATTCAGGCGTTTCATTTACCCGCTTCGTCAAAATCATTGCTCCCCATGAATAGCCACTGATTGCTGCGGCGATGACCGCCAAAAAATGGATGAGATAAAAATGTATAATGTAGTAGAACATCGGCACCCTGCCGAAAACTTTTACAGGTCCGAGTTTATTATCCAGTTTCGGTTCGGCATAAGCGATAAAAACGAGTGCGGGGCCGAGTGTGATCAGCGCATACAGCAATGAGGGCGGATACTTCGTCACATTGATGAAGGACATAAACCCGAACAAAAGATTTTTCTGGCTTGACCAAAAAGCATGGTCGCCATAAAAATTTCCGGCTCTCAGAATGATAAAAAGTAAAATGGCAGAAATCCCGGTTGAATTCAATATCAACTTTCGGCGGTCCGGATCAAAATCGTATGCAAAGAAGCGACCGAACCAATAGCCCAGCGTCATGATGCCAATCCATGGTAACAACGGATACAGCACCATTACGGTTGTTTGTCCATACTGAAAATATTTTGGTTCGTGCAAAACGGCCCACAAAAATGCACCGGCTCCATTTCCCTGAACATGAAATCCATCCAGCAAATTATGACCAGCGACGAGCACGATGCCAATGGCGAGGATCCAATTTCTTTTCAACCTGCTGATGAAGCCAAGCGCGATCATGCTGAGACCCGTTGCCCAGATCACCTGGAGCTTAATGAAGGGCCAGGTGGGGTTGAAAGATGCGCTGAAGGTGACGATCACAATTTCAGCGAAGACGAGCCAGGCACCGCGCGTGAGTAAGAATGAAGAAAGCTCATTGCGGCCTTTGCGGATGCCCGACAGATATGCAGAAGTGCCCGCAAGAAAAACAAAAACGGGCGCACAAAAATGGGTGATCCAACGCGTAAAAAATAAGATGGGTGAGGTTTGCGTGAGGTCAGTGGGATCGAAGAGGAATGCACTTCTTGCAAAAAAATCACGCACGTGATCCAGGGGCATAAGGATCATGACGATACCACGCAATAAATCGATGGATTGGATGCGGGACTTTCCCCGGATTACATTTTCAAGATTTTGGTATTTGACATACCCTGCAGCAGTTATAGCCCTTCCCGTCCTGAACGGCTTGCGGTTCGGTGTTCCCAGAAACATATTGAATGGTTTATTTTGGTTTTACAGATTCGGATGTCGTACAATCAGAGGAAAAAAGCCCGGCAATGAGAACAATGCCGGGGGTCGTGACTCTAATTGATACTGGCTAAAACCATTTGGAAACTCGACCTGCAGGGAAAGGGGTACAGGGTTTTCCATTAATATTTTTAAGAAGTTAAGAGCAGCTTCGTGAAAAATGAAGGAGAAGAAAATGCCGGTTCGGTTAAGTCGTCATCCCTGTCAGATCATTGACGCACCTGGCCTCGGCCGGCTTTTCAAATTCTTGATTCATTTTTTCATTTGTGATTAGAGGTACGACTAAAGAATTAAGAGCGAATAGAACTCATGCCATAAAATTAGCTGGCAACTGATTTGAACAATTTGAGAATGTGTCACCGGCTGCCGAAATTGGATTGTCTGCGCGTCCGGGCTTTTAAATGGTATATTCTTATCATGTGACGCCGCCTTCAAAATCCGCAACAATTTTACGGCCGTTTCATCACCATCTGCAGCGATTGCCTGCTCAGAGGTCAGCGTGGATGCGATTGTATAGTGCACAACAGGCCTTATTCTGAATTTGGAAACAGGTTCCGTATCCGCCAGGAGATTTACTTCGTTGACAGGCGCGTTGTTTTTTTCATGTTCGAAAACGATGTAATCTTCATCTCCACTTTTTTCAACCGCGCCATCAGATACCGTATGATAACCGAAGAATTTCAGAAAGTGAATGCTGTTCTCCTCGGTTGAAGCATGCAATTTGGAAGTATGCACGCAGGTGCATTTTGCAATTTGATGTTTCAATTCTTTCGGTGCCTCTACACCTGACGTAAGCGGGATGAAAAATAGAAACAGTGATGCTCGTCTGAGATTCCTGTAAACGTCCGATAGTCGATCCAGTCCTTTCATAATTGACAATTTTTCTGGTTAGTTGAAGGTTTGCCAGATCAAGTCAAGTCAACAAAGCCAAACTATTCAAGCTGCATCAAAATTATTATCTGTAATTAAGTCCGGGGACGCTAATGAGCCATTGGTGAACTTCGGTTCGTTTAGTGTGCTTCCCGGGATGTAAGTGGTAGTCTGCTCAGAAAGCGCTGATTCAGAGCATCTTCAAAAATATTTTTGTCTAGTTCCTGATGACCGGCGGCTTCTTTTGGATGAAATGCAGGTTTCAGCATGCATAAGGGGAGGGAAGTTTCCGGCATTTGGCGGAGAGGTGCAAGCGTGCTGCATTATAGCTAATTTAGCGGTATGAATTCAGGTCGTTCACGGAGTAATTGTTGCTGGATTTTTTGCATCATTTTTCTTCTTGCTTTTCCCTTTGTTGATATGGCGCAGGACGAAAAAAAGTTTAGACTTTTTTCTGCGGCCGACGGACTCAGTGACAACAATATTTCAGCCATTGCACAGGATTCCAGCGGTTACATGTGGGTGGCCACATCAAGAGGATTGAACAGGTATGACGGCAAAAAATTCGTTCAATTTCATTCGGGCCAAACATCAACGTCTTTGCCGGATGAAGCCGTAACCTGCCTGGAGTGGATGGATAAGAACAAACTTGCTGTTTATACAGGTCTCGGCATGCATATTATGAATGTCGCAAATGGCGAGACGCATGACCTGATCGTTCCTGCAGTAGAAAATAAATTCCTTTATAAATTCAATGCGATCATGTCGGCGCTCAGCGACAAACACGGAAACGTGATGTTGCTGACACGCTCGGGTTTCTATCATTACGATTCTTTGAGGCGTTTGGTTTTCCGTTTTGATTATTACAGGCGAGATGAAATTCCCACCGAGTATTTTGCCTTTGGTAAAAAAGTATTCTGGCTTTCGCAAAATGAGGTGCTGGTCCATGCGATCGACGGCGCTTATATCTATGACACCTACGCGCGGAAGATAAGTAAGATCACCACGTCTGACCCGCTGCTCCCGGAATTAGCAGGTATCAGTCATGTTGAATACCTGGTTCGGCAAACCCGGCCGGGACGAATCATTTATATCAAAGCTGGTGTTGACAGCATTACCTGTGTGGACTATATCAAAAAAACAAAGCGATCATTCCCATTATTAAAAAAAGGACAAAACGAAGAATTTGCATGGCGTTCGAATACCTTCCAGGTAAATGATTCTGTATTTTATTTCAACAGCCAGCAGAAGGGCTTTTACAAATTGGTTGATAATCCAACTACGGGCGTTGTATCGCTGGATACCTTAAGACATTTGTCCAATTATTATTGCAGGGACTTTATTGTTGACCGGGATAATCGCTGGTGGGTCGCCACCAACGCCGGCCTGTTGAAAGAAGTTAATAGCAATAATTCGGTTGCGCAGGTAGCCGTTCCATCGGACATCATGAATCAGTATCCTGATGCGAGGATACGCACCACCGTTTCAGTAGGGAATAAACTTTATGTTGCCTGCGTTCGGCACGGCGGATTGCTAATCTATGATAAACACAGTTTGAATTTTATCAGGCGTCTTGATTTCAGACAATACGGCCCGGAAGCAGACAATGTGTATACGATGTTGAAGATGAGCAAGGATACCTTGCTCTTAGGTTTGAGTGGCCCGCTGATATGGATGAATACTACGAATGGGAAAACAGGTATTATTTCTTTAAAAGACTATGTGCCCGGTATTAATTGGGTTTCATCAATGTTTAATGACCAGGACGGAAATACCTGGATCACCACCAATGAGATCAATAAGGTTTACAAGAAGGCGAAAGGAACGTCTTCCTATACAATGTATTCATGGGATTCCACAGATTTCAAAAAAATCATGGTGCCCGCTTCAATCGACCAGGATTACCAGGGCAATTTGTGGATGGGAGGGCAGGGAATCGCCAGGATCAACGCTAAGACCTGCACACCGGATTTTTACATGGATTCGTTTCCATTTATCAAGTATCCAAGGCGCGAAGTAACCGCTATGACTTTAGACCAGGCCCACATACTGTGGTTTGGCGTCAATAACAATGGGTTGGTTGGCTACAATATTGACAAGAAAACTTTCCAGCACTTTACCTCACAGGATGGGCTACCTGACGATTATGTCGGGGCACTCTATGTGCAAAAAAACAAATTGTGGATTGGCACGGCAACAGGAATTGCATCAATGGACCTGGTGAGCCATAAGATTTCAAAATTCAGCGCTGCTGATGGCTTCGCACCACTTCCGTTATCGAGCTACAATTTCAATTTCGATCCGGAAAAAAATTATTTCTACGCAGGGTTCAGTGATCACGTGACGAGGTTTAGTCCGGACAGTCTGAGCTTCGGTCAGAATCCACCTACCTTTCTCATCGAGGATGTCAAGTTCCTGAATGATTCCACGATTTTTCCGGCACCCAAGTCGATCACCATTCCTTACAATAACAATGACATGTTTGTCACGATTGGAACCATCAATTTCAATGATGTGACGAATGAGCGGATCATGTATCGTATCATCGACTGGGGCGACACGAGTTGGAAAATGTTGTCGGGCGACCAGATCAGTTTTAACAACATTTCGCCGGGCAAGTACAAGCTGCAGGTAAAATTGATCGCAGCCAACAATCGCTGGCCGGCGCAGCTGCGGGAAATGCAAGTCATTGTGAAGCCGCCTTTCTACCGTACAAGTTGGTTTATTGCTTTTCTTGCCCTTGCATTGATGTCTGCAGTTTACATGATCTATCGCTCCAATGTAAATGGCGTGAGAAGACGAGAGCGAGCCAAGGCGCAATTACAGGAGTTGAAAGCCGAAGAATACAGAAACCGGTTAGAACTTGAAAAGATCAGTAATTATTTTTCTTCCTCTATGTCCGACAAATGCAGTGTGGATGAAGTGTTATGGGACGTTGCCAGAAATTTAATCGGAAGGATTGGTTATACGGACTGCATGATCTACATGTGGAATGAGAACAGGACGAAAATGATTCAGAAAGCAGGTTTCGGTCCGAAGGGCACACCTGAAGATCTGGCTGATCGGATTTTTGACGTAGCGCCAGGGCAGGGTGTTGTAGGGTATGTAATGAAGACCAAGAAACCTGTCTTGATCTGTGACACAAGAAAAGATGAGCGCTATCGTAAGGATGATATTTTCAGGCTGAGTGAGATTACGGTGCCCATTATTCACAATGATGAATTACTGGGCGTATTGGATTCCGAGCATGAGTTGCCGAATTATTATCGGGAAAGAGACCTTAAAATTTTAACCACCATTGCCACGCTGGTGGGGAACAAGATAAAGCAGGTGGAATCAGAAAATACGCTGGCAGATAAGTTCCAGGAGCTGGCCACCATTAATGAACAATTGGCGGAGGCACAGCTGAAAGCCTTGCAAACACAGATGAATCCACATTTCATCTTCAATGCGCTCAACAGCATCAAGCGGATGATTTTGGATAATGAGAACAGAAACGCATCCAGATACCTCAGCAAGTTTGCACAAATGATCAGGTTGACGTTGAATCATTCCAAGGAAACTTTTGTTACACTACAGGAAACCATTGAATATCTAAATGCGTACCTCGAGATGGAACAATTGCGTTTCGGGAGTTCTTTCACATACCAGATTGAAGTTTCGGGCAAAGCAGATGATGAAGAAATTGGTATTCCCACCTTAATGATTCAGCCGTTGGTAGAGAATGCGATATGGCATGGCTTGATGCACAGGGAAGGTGATAAACGTGTTACGATCTGCTTTGTAGTCAACGATGATTGGGTGAGCTGTTCAATCAAAGACAATGGAATTGGCATCAGGGCCTCTGAGAAAATGAGTCGCGGAAACCGGCCGCCGTCTGTTGGACTTGATAACTTGCGCAACCGCATCAAGATCATGAATGAAAAGTACAACACGAGCTGTACGCTTGTCATCGAAGACCTGGGTGAGACCGGGGTTGATGAATGCGGAACCAGCGTGATATTGAAATTTAAAATCGTTCACGATAAAAGAATCATTGCATGAAAGCGCTCATCATCGACGACGAACAAGACGGTACCAGCACGTTAAATAAAATGCTGGACATTAATTGCAGGCAGGTGGATGTGGTTGGCACCTGCGCAAATGCATTTGATGGCAGACAAAAGATTGAAGAGTTGAAACCCGATCTGGTTTTTTTGGACATCCAGATGCCGGGCATGAGTGGATTGGATATGCTTGCGGATATGGACACCCGAAACTTTGAAGTGATTTTTGTCACCGCACATAACCAATATATGCTACAAGCGCTACAATTCAGTGCAGCAGACTACCTGTTGAAGCCTGTTGATGAAGACCGGCTGAGCGAGGCCATGCTGCGCGTCGAAAGACGATTATCACAAAAAGAAGACAACCGTTCCATTGAAGCTTTGTTGTACAACCTGAAAAAGGCCGGATCACCCAACGAAATGAAGTTGTGCATCCCCACGCTGAAGGGCTTCGTTGTATTGAAGCTCGAAGACATCATTGTATGTGAGGCCGAGAAGAATTATACGATTATTCATTTGGCCGACAAGAAATCTGTAACGGTTTCGCGCCCGCTTTTGGAATATGAAAAAATATTGGAGGGCACCACTTTCCTGCGTGTGCACCGCACATTCCTCATCAATTTACAGCACGTGAAGGAATACCACCGTGGTGAAGGCGGCGTAGTGATCATGAGTAATGGCATGGAGGTGGAGATTAGTCGCAGGCGTAAGGATGAGTTTTTGGGCAAAGTTCGCGAGGTTTTTAGGGGATGAGGCGTTGATTCGGTAATTCGGTTAATTGGGTTAATTCGGTTAACTGGGTTAATTGAATTAGCTTCTAACTGATCACAAAAGCGAATCAACGAATCAACCTAATTAACCAAATTAACCTCAACTGGCTTCCGTCTCACTTATTTCCTTATCCAACAGCACCGTCTTATCCTTTGTCTGATCGTATTTGAATACGTACGGCGCCATCACTGCCATGAAACCAGCAGCGCCAAAATTAGCAATCGTTGCCGTCAGAAATATAGTAAGCAGCACGCCTGAGTTACTTTCATTGCGTGCGACCGGTGCGTGTTTCAGGAATGTGCCGGGACTATGTCCAGACATAAATGCGGGAATGAAAATGAAGCAGAGGATCATGCTGATCAAGACAGAAAGTACGATGCCGATAAGTATGGCAAACTGTGCCTCCACGATCATCATCCATACGCTCTTGTATTCGGGTCTTCTTTTGGCGAGCTTGATGCAATAGATCAGGATGACGAACATGAAGAGGACTGATCCGAGGAATGGAATTTCGCTGTACGTATAGTCCGCCAGGAAAAGATAGACGCCAACCGGAATTGAATACGAGATCGCCGCGATAAGTCCATAAGTCAGGTATTCGGAGAGGTGACGGCGGTTATAAATTTTATTTATCATGGCATTTGGTTTCGAAAATTGGTTCAAAACAGATGCCCGGGCTAGCGGGTGATGCGGGGTTGAAACTGATTTTTATTTCCACGCAGGTTTGTTCTCCGTTTCGTAGTCGCAGAAGGCTTTTTCTAATCCGCTTATCACTTCTGCCGAGGTTTCAAATAATGCTTTCGCTGCCGGATCGGTGATTCTTTGTACGTCTTTGCGAAGGTGATCGATCAGCATTCTGAACTCTTTCCTGATATTGGCGGTATGTTCTTTTGGATTGGAGGTGTTTTTGTCTTCCATAAAATTTGATTTATATATAGGAAGAGCAATAACGGTACCCGCATGGGTAATTGGGTAGTTTGGTAAATGTGGAAATATTTTCCCCCAAGTTGTCGAGTGATATTTTTTTTGATAGCCCCGACTGGCGTGGATTTGCTGGTCGGAGACAGAGGTATCCTGTCCGATTCGGATGGGGTGATTGATTTTTTTTTGGCTGAAGCGATCCAACCCCTATTTTTGCGCCGGAGAGATGGCAGAGCGGTCGATTGCGGCGGTCTTGAAAACCGTTGAAGGTAACACTTCCGGGGGTTCGAATCCCTCTCTCTCCGCTTTCATCCGCCGAAGCTCGCAGAGCGAAGGCGGATTTGTATTATTAGCCCTGTCCTGTAAGGGGCATTTTTATTTCCAGCCATTCCGCAAATCTTTCATTTTTTCCCATTTCTGAGGTGCAAAATCGAGAGTCTCAAGTCGCGTTCCACGAGACTCTCGATTGAATGATGAAATCCCCGTCAATATGCCTGGCATGATAAAATCCTGTCCAAAGAACAATGCACTTCGTCTTAATACCGCGGAGCGGTGGTGCAGCTGACAAATTAATTGCTACTATTATGCAATGGCTAAAAAAGCAAGGAGTTAAATAAATGACATGAAACTAAGAAGCTTTTTATTATGGTTTTTGTGTTTTCTTGTCTTATACGTGATTTTGATTTTGTTGACCGGCCCTTACCTAATTACCTGGGGAGAAAATCAACCTTTTACACAAAAAAATGTTGATCGAATATTCATAATCGCCCTAATTGTTTGATTGCCAGCATTAGAGCGAAAGCTCAATGATTAATTAATGATTGAATGTTGCGTCCAACTCTTTGATAATTGCTTGTATCAATCCAATATCTATTTCAGTCTTTGAAGCTTTAGAGTCTGTCATTACAGCCCGGTAGTTACGTTCTTCATCTGGTTCAAACAATATTTGTCTTCCATCTATATTAATTGCAATCTGATGAGTATAGCCAAATATTTTAAGCTCACTGTCAAGCTGATATTCTTTGTTTTTATAATTGACAACCAAAATAAACGATTCGCCCATTTTCAAATTTACAATTCGTGACAGGTGCGAAGCACCGGCTTTGTTTTCGACTTAAGCCCTCATCTCAGGGATCGGCGAAGCCCTGCCTACCGGCAGGCAGGAAATCCCTCTATAACTTGACTACCGTAGTCGTCACACTTACTTTGCCATCTGTCGTGTAAACTTTCAGGAAATATATCCCTGCAGCGAGGCCTGACGTATTAAGCGTTTCCCCACTGCGAAGACTGCTATAAGTTAGCTGCACCCTGCCATTCATGTCTGACAGCTCAGCGTTAAAAGAATTTACACCAGGATAATTCAAGGTTAATACCATAAAATTCCCGATTGGATTTGGCGCTACACGTAGGTTTCCAACACCTCCCAGGTCAATGGTCTTAACATAGTCATACCTCTCGGAAAAAACGCTACTACACCCATTCTGACTCACTTTTACATAATAGCCGCCGTCTAAAGCCGGCTTATAGCTTTGACTGATAGCGCCCGGTATAGGATTGTAATTGTTATCATACCATTGATTGCCTGAAGTCGAAGATGACACCAGGCCTTTTATCGCATCTGATGTAATGGCAGGTTTTGAAGGAGTAATATTTGCCTTAACGGTGATTGGATTGGAATGCGCGGACTCCACGCCGCCGAAAAATGCCGTGGCTGTATAGGTTCCGCTCGAAAATACCTGCAACATATTATCGGTAGCTCCATTAATTTGAACGCCATCTTTGTACCATTGATTGCCCGTTGTCGATGAGTTTAAGACAACAAATGTTCCTGAACAAAAAATGGTGTCCCCGCTGGCACTGATGATCGGGGAGGAGTCATTGACTTTATTTTTCAGTACAGAAATATAACCAGCACCACTATTCACTGAAGTCAACTCAGGCTTGCCATCTCCATCTAAATCTCCTATTGCAATGCCTGAGGGGCCATATAACGGGTTGCCATAGTCGATTTTTGAATCAAAAGAAATGACGCCCGGTGCGCTTGCATTCTTATAAACTGAGATGCTTCCTGTGTAAACATTTGCAACAGCAAGGTCGGGTTTTCCATCTCCGTCTAAATCTCCTATTGCTACATCCCCTGGAGTTATTGCTGTGGCAAATTCAACTTTGGTTGCAAATGAAATAAGGCTGTTTGAACTGGTGTTCCTCAAAACAGATAAGTAGCTGTTGCCGCGGTTTGCAATGGCCAAATCAGGTAACCCATCACCATCCAAATCACCCGCGGCAACAACGCGCGGATTAATCCCCACCTGGAAATCCACTTTGTTTGCAAAGGAAATATTTGATCCGATAGTCATGTTCTTCAGCACTGAAATGGTATTACTGGCTGTAGAGTATGAACCGGTGTTCGCTGCTACCAGGTCTCTTTTTCCATCTCCGTCCAGGTCAATGATGGCAACTTGCGCCGGATATTGGCCAGTATTAAAATCAATTGGTGAACCAAAGGAAAGATTACCAGGGGTACTGGTATTTCTGAATATGGTCAAAAGGTTGGAATATATATCTGAGATCACTAAATCAGGTTTCCCATCACCATCTAAATCGCCTATTGAAGCATTGAAGGG
>Ga0163163_10001836_pt1 | contig 17917 bp, 12 predicted proteins | sample S65metaG_FD_119766 | JGI IMG/M metagenome (GOLD analysis project Ga0163163, IMG submission 119766) | Switchgrass rhizosphere microbial communities from Kellogg Biological Station, Michigan, USA - S6-5 metaG | ecosystem: Host-associated > Plants > Roots > Rhizosphere > Soil | place: USA... | reverse complement strand
ATCGAGCGCTGCTCGGGTCACAACGGCACGTACGGAGTGAAGCGCGAGTACCGCGACGTGTCGATGAAGATCGGCCGGCCGGTCGTGCGCCGCGTGGCCGACAGCGGCGCGGACTTCTATTCGAGCGATTGCCCGATGGCAGGCCACCAGATCGAATCGGGCCTGGAGCAACCGCAGGAACCGACGCATCCGCTCAAGCTGCTGCGCATGGCCTACGGGATCTGATGAAGTGAACGCCATGAATCTCCCGCATCTCACTCGCAAGGATTTGATGAGCCTCGAGCAGTACTCGGACGCCCGCAAGGAATTCCGCAGCAAGGTGATCGAGCACAAGCGCAATCGCAGCCTCGCGCTCGGGCCGAACGCAACCTGGGCGTTCGAGGACCAGCTGACGATGCAGTACCAGGTCCAGGAGATGCTGCGCGTCGAGCGCATCTTCGAAGCCGACGCCATCCAGGAAGAGCTCGACGCCTACAACCCGCTGATCCCGGACGGCCGCAACTGGAAGGCGACGTTCCTGCTGGAGTTTCCGGACGTCGACGAGCGTCGCGAGCGTCTGTCGCAGTTGAAAGGCGTCGAGGACCGCTGCTGGGTGCAGGTCGCCGGCTGCGAGCGCGTGTATGCGATCGCCGACGAAGACCTGGAGCGCGAGAACGACGACAAGACTTCGTCGGTGCACTTCCTGCGCTTCGAGCTGAGCCCGCAGATGTGCGCGCAAGTGAAGGCGGGCGCGGCCATCGGCGCCGGCATCGATCACGACAACTATCGTCACGCCGTGGCGAGCCTGCCGCAGAACGTGCGCGAATCGCTGGCGAAAGATATCGCCTGATGAAACTTGCGGAGTGCTAGAATCCGGCGCGCGAAATTTCTCTCAGCGCGCGCGTAGATGGCACAAAGCTACACTGCCTCCGACATCGAAGTACTCAGCGGGCTCGATCCCGTACGCCGGCGTCCCGGCATGTACACGGATACCAGCCGCCCGAATCATCTCGCTCACGAAGTCATCGACAACTCGGTCGACGAAGCGCTGTCCGGCCACGCCAAGCGCATCGACGTCGTGCTGTACAAGGACGGCTCGCTGGAAGTCGCGGACGACGGCCGCGGCATGCCGGTCGACATTCACCCGAAGGAAAAGGTCAGCGGCGTCGAGCTGATCCTCACGCGGCTGCACGCCGGCGCCAAGTTCAACGATCAGAACTACGAGTTCTCGGGTGGCCTGCACGGCGTCGGCGTGTCGGTCGTGAACGCGCTGTCGAAGAACCTCGAATGCTGGGTGAAGCGCGGCGGCAAGGAATACAACATCAGCTTCAAGGACGGCAAAGCGAAGTCCAAGCTCGAAGTCGTCGACGAGGTCGGCAAGAACAACACCGGCACGACCGTGCGCTTCTGGCCGGATCCGCAGTTCTTCGAGAGCGTCGCGTTCTCGTTGCCGAAACTCAAGCACTCGCTGCGCGCGAAGGCGGTGCTGTGTCCCGGCCTGCGCGTCACGCTGAAGGTCGAGCAGTCGGGCGAGAAGGACGAATGGTTCTATACCGGCGGCGTCAACGAGTACCTGCTGTCGGAGCTCGGCCAGGGCGAGTGGCTGCCGCCGGAAATGTTCACCGGCAGCATCAAGGCGGAGAAGGAAGCGGCCGAGTGGGCCGTGTGCTGGCGGCTCGATGGCGGCACGCGCGTCGAGGAAAGCTACGTCAATCTGATTCCGACGCCGCAAGGCGGCACGCACGTCAACGGTTTGCGCGTCGGCCTCACCGACGCCGTCCGCGAGTTCTGCGAGTTCCGCAACCTGCTGCCGAAAGGACTGAAGCTCGCACCCGAAGACGTGTGGGACGGCGTCAGCTTCGTGCTGTCGACCAAGCTCAAGGAGCCGCAGTTCGCCGGGCAGACGAAGGAGCGGCTCGCCTCACGCGAGTCGGCTGCGTTCGTTGGCGGCGTGGTCAAGGATCAATTCGGCCACTGGCTGAACCAGCATCCGGAGTCGGGCGAGAAGATCGCGCAGCTCGCGATCTCCAGCGCGCAAGCGCGCATCAAGGCGTCGAAGGTAGTCGCGCGCAAGCGCATCACCAGCGGTCCGGCGCTGCCCGGCAAGCTCACTGACTGCACCACGCAGCAGCCGGAGCGCGGCGAGCTGTTCCTGGTCGAAGGCGATTCCGCCGGCGGCTCGGCCAAGCAGGCGCGCGATCGCGAATTCCAGGCCGTGATGCCGTTACGCGGCAAAATCCTCAACACCTGGGAAGTCGAAGCTGGCGAAGTACTGCAGTCGCAGGAAGTCCATCACATCGCCATCGCGCTCGGCGTCGATCCCGGCTCCGACAAACTCGACGGCCTGCGCTACCACAAGATCTGCATTCTCGCGGACGCGGATTCGGATGGGGCGCACATCGCGACACTGCTGTGCGCGCTGTTCCTACGGCACTTCCGTCCGCTGGTGCTCGCGGGACACGTCTACGTGCCGATGCCGCCGCTGTACCGCATCGATGTGGGCAAGCAGGTGTACTACGCACTCGACGACGCGGAGCGCGCCGGCATCCTCGACCGCGTTGCAGCGGAGAGCTCGCGCGCCAAGCCGCAGGTGACGCGCTTCAAGGGCCTCGGCGAGATGAACGCGATGCAGCTGCGCGAAACGACCATGGCGCCGGAAACCCGCCGCCTCGTGCAGTTGACGGTGGAAGCGAAAGATCAGGCTGATCAGATGATGGACATGCTGCTTGCGAAGAAGCGCGCCGGCGACCGGCGCGAGTGGCTCGAGACCAAGGGCAACCTCGCCGAGGTGCAGGTCTGATGCCGAGCCAGCCGCCGCTCGATTTCGAAGGCATCGAGCGCCAGTCGCTGCGCGCGTTCACCGAGAAGGCGTACCTCGACTATTCGATGTACGTCATTCTCGACCGCGCACTGCCGCACCTCGGCGACGGACTGAAGCCGGTGCAGCGGCGCATCGTGTATGCGATGAGCGAGCTCGGTCTGTCGGCAACCGCCAAATACAAGAAGTCGGCGCGCACGATCGGCGACGTCATCGGCAAGTTCCATCCGCACGGCGATTCGGCGGCGTACGAGGCGATGGTGCTGATGGCCCAGCCGTTCTCGTATCGCTATCCGCTGGTCGACGGCCAGGGCAACTTCGGCTCGCCCGACGATCCGAAAGAATTCGCGGCGATGCGCTACACGGAGTCGCGTCTCACGCGTTACGCCTCGCTGCTGTTGTCGGAGCTCGGGCAGGGTACTGTCGACTGGCAGCCGAACTTCGACAGCCAACTCGAAGAGCCGGCACTGCTGCCGGCGCGAGTCCCGAACGTGCTCCTGAACGGAGCGACTGGCATCGCGGTGGGCATGGCCACCGACATTCCGCCGCACAATCTGCGTGAGGTCGTGAACGCGTGCGTATTGCTGCTCGACGAGCCGGACAGCACGCTCGGCGACCTGTGCAAGAAGATCAAAGGTCCGGACTTTCCGACAGGCGGCGAGATCATCACGCCGGCGAGCGAGATCCGGCAGATGTACAAGACTGGCAACGGCTCGGTCCGCGCGCGCGCCGTGTACGAGATCGAAGACGGGGAGATCGTAATCACGGAGCTGCCGTACCAGGTGTCGGGCAGTCGCCTGCAGGAACAGATCGCCGCGCAGATGCAGGCGAAGAAGCTGCCCATGGTCGAGGACCTGCGCGACGAGTCCGATCACGAGCATCCGACGCGCCTGGTCATCGTGCCGCGCTCGAATCGGGTCGACACCGAGCAGCTGATGGCGCACCTGTTCGCCACCACGGATCTCGAGCGTACCTATCGCGTCAATCTCAACATCATCGGCCTCGACGGCAGGCCGAAGGTGATGGATCTGAAGTCGCTGCTGGAGGAGTGGCTGCAGTTCCGCAGCGACACGGTCACTCGCCGCCTCAACTGGCGCCTGGAGAAAGTTCGCGCGCGGCTGCACATCCTGGACGGCTTGCTCGCGGTTTATCTGAACCTCGACGAGGTGATCAAGATCATCCGCCGCGAGGACGAGCCGAAGCCGGTGCTGATGAAGCGCTTCAAGCTCAGCGACCTGCAGGCAGAAGCCATCCTCGAAACCAAGTTGCGACATCTGGCCAAGCTCGAGGAAATGAAGATCAAGGGCGAGCAGAGCGAGCTCAAGGCGGAAGAGGAAGAGCTCGACAAGATCGTGAAGAGCAAAGCGCGGCTGAAGAAGCTGATCCGCGAAGAGCTGTTGGCAGCCGCCGAAGAGTTCGGCGACGATCGCCGGAGCCGCATCGTCGAGCGCGCCGCGGCCCAGGCGATCGACGAAACTGAACTCGTTACCAGCGAGCCGGTCACCGTGGTGCTGTCGCAGCGTGGCTGGGTGCGCGCAGCGAAGGGCCATGATCTCGATCCAGTATCGCTGTCATATAAGACCGGCGACTCGTTCCTCGCTGCCGCGCGTGGTCGCAGCACGCAGCTCGCGGTTTTTCTCGACAGCACGGGTCGTGCGTACAGCCTGGTCGCTCACTCGCTGCCTTCTGCGCGCGGGCAGGGCGAACCTTTGTCGGGTCGACTCGATCCGCCGGAAGGCGCGACGTTCGCGGGCGTACTCATAGGCGAGCCGGACGATCGCTGGGTGGTCGCATCGGATGCCGGTTACGGCTTCGTCGTGAAGCTGAGCGAAATGCATTCGCGCAATCGCGCCGGCAAGACGGTGCTCAAGGTTCCTGAAGGCAGCGGCGTGCTCGCGCCGACGCAGGTTCCCGCCGCCGGCGACGCGCTGCTCTGCGTGGTGAGCACGGACGGCAAGATGCTGGCGTTCCCGGTGAAGGATCTGCCGGAGTTGCCGCGCGGCAAGGGCAACAAGATGTTCGGCCTGTCGTCGAAGAAGGTCGCGAGCCGCGAGGAGTATCTGGCGGCGATTGCGATCGTGGCGCCGGAGCAGAGCCTGATCGTCCACTCCAAGGAACGGAAGATGACGCTGAAGTTCGCCGAGCTGAAGGATTATCGCGGCGAGCGGGCGCAGCGTGGCGCGGTGTTGCCGCGCGGGTGGCGGACAGTGGAGAGACTGGAAGTCGTGTCAGGCTAAAGCCTGACCCACAAGAGTGCTGTGAGTCGGGCTTTAGCCTGACTCCTTCAGCTCTAGATCGTTACCGACTCGGGCTCGTTCACGAAATATCCCTGGATGAACTCGATGCCGAGCTGCCACAGCACGGCCATCGTGTTCGCATCCTCGACACGCTCCGCGACCGTGCTGACGTTCTTGCCCTTGGCCTGATCGACCAGATCGCGCACGCGCTGCTGCAGTTCCTGGTCCACCGCCAGTCCCTGCATCAACGTGCCGTCGATCTTGATGTAGTCCAGCGGCAAGTGCGAGAGCAGCCGCCGCGGATCGCGCCCGGCGCCGAAGTGTTCCAGCGCAAAGCGGAAGCCGTCGCGGCGCAGACCCAGTGCGAGATCGGTCGTGTCGGCCAGATACTCCGCCGACACCTGTTCGCTCACCTGGAACACGATGCGTTGCGGGTCGATGCGCGTCGCCTTGAGCTGATTCTGCAGCCACGGCAGCAGCGACTTGTCGCGCACCGAATCCTTCGACAGGCGTACGAACAGCTGGTTGACCTTGCGACTCGCGCAGAACGTCATCGAGGCGCCGATCACCCAGCGGTCGATGTTCTTCATCAGATCGTTGCGCTCGGCGGCCGCCATGAACTCCGACGGCAGCACTTCCTGTCCCTGCTCGTCGACCATGCGCACCAGCACGTCGAACATGCCGCGGTCCTCGCCCATCAGGCTGGCGATCGGCTGCTGCATCAGACGGAAGCGGTTCTCCATCAGCGCGGCGCGGATGTAGCGCACCCAGATCGCATCGGCCGCCTGCTGGCGCGTGTCTTCGTCCTGCGTGTCGATGATTGCGACGCGGCCGCCGCCGGCGGCCTCGGCATTGGCCCGTGCGCTCAACGCGTCGTTGATCGAGCGAGTGAGATCCGGTGTGCGGACATCGATCATGCCGATGCCGACGCTGCAGGTGCAGGAGGTCTGCTTGTCGACAGCACGAAACACCTGCGCGCCGACCTTGCGGATGAGATTGTTCGCCCAGGTCTCGACGTCGCGCTGCGTGCCGCGCTCCATCAGCAGCACGAACGTGCCGTCGCCGAGACGACCGAACAGGTCGCTCGCCTGGCGCGTCTCGGCGATCAGACCGGCGAACTGCCCAATGAATTCTTCGATCGCCAGCGGACCGAGCTCGTCGGTCAGCGTACCGAGCTTGTCCGGCTGAATCGCCACGAGCTGGCGGATGCCCGCCTTGATCGGTTGCGACAGCTCCTGCTGGAGCTGCTGCATGAAGAAGCGCCGCTGCAACGCGCCGGTCGCAGCATCGCGCTCCAACGCATCAGTGAGCTGCTCGTTGATCGTGCCGGCATCGCGCTTCTTGGACGCGACGCTCAGGCGCACCGCAGGCTCGCCGTCGAAGTCGGCTGGCGACAGCTCGATCTCGAGCGGCACAGTCGAGCCGTCAGCGAGCACCGCGCTCGCGCGCAGCGAATGATTCGACCACTTGCCCTGCAGACACGCGACCAGCGCGCCCTTGATCGCGGCGTGCGCTTCGGCATCGAACGCATCCATCAGCGGCGTGCCGAGGATCGACTCCGCATCCGGCAAGCCATAAAGATCCAGCCACGCGGGATTCGCGTCGACCACGATGCCTTCCTGCACGTGCGCGATCGCATCGGCCGAGCCGGCCATGAACGATTTCAACTGATCGCTGTACTCGCGCGCCGAGCTGATCGTGCGATTGAGCGTCTGCGCGCGGTTGTACGCTTCCAGCTCGCGCGCTACGACGAGGCGAAATCGCAGCGGGTTCACGAGCGTCACGGCGTCGCGCGCGCCCTGTTGCATCGCTGCCGCGATCGCGTCTTCGTCGAGCTGATCGCGCGCGATCAACACCGGCACTTCGGCGCCGAACTGCCTGGAGACGGCCATCACCTTGGCGATGTCGGCGGGATCCTGGCCGACGAACGCGACCAGCATGTGGGCATTGATCTGCGTCAGCGCCTCGCCGAGATCGTTGAGCTCGCGGATCCAGTTGCAGCGCACGGCGAGACCGGCGTTGCGCAGCGTGCTGTTGATGGCTTCGACGTTGTCCTGATGACGGGTCAGGACGATCATCGGCACCGCGCTCTGTTCGGCCAAGCTACTCTCCGCTTCTTTCGTGCAAGTCTAAGCTATTAATTACCGTGTTTGCCGCCTTGGCCGCTGCGATCAGGTCGGCGCAGGCGCGGCGCACCTGTTCGTCGATCTCGTTGGCGTGGTTCGCCCGGATCACTGCGACCTTCTGTAGCGGCACGCACGTCAGTCACTTGAGCAGCCCGCCGCGCCGGCTGGGACCGCCGCCGCCTGCTGCCGCTGAGGCGTTTGCGGCTGGCCGGGGAGGGAGGTTGCGGCTATCATCTGCGCCCCTTGCGGGAAACCCACCTATTTTATTGATTGACGGTGCCAAATGGGCAGCTTCTCCACGAACGAATTCAAATCCGGCCTCAAGATCATCCTCGAGAACGACCCGTATTCGATCGTCGAGAACGAGATGGTGAAGCCCGGCAAAGGCCAGGCGTTCAACCGCGTCAAGGTTCGCAATCTGAAGACCGGCCGCGTCATCGAGCGCACCTTCAAGTCGGGCGACAGCGTCGAGGCTGCGGACGTGGTCGAAACGGAGATGCAGTATCTCTACACCGACGGCGAGTTCTGGCACTTCATGGTGCCGGACACGTTCGAGCAGTTCACCGCCGGCAAGGAAGCGATGGGCGAGGGCGCCATCTGGCTGAAGGACGGCATGGAGTGCACGGTGATGTTGTGGAACGGTCAGCCGCTCAATGTGACGCCGCCGGCCCACGTCGAGCTGAAAGTGGTCGAGACGGATCCGGGCGTGCGCGGTGATACGGCGACGGGTGGTGCGAAGCCCGCGAAGCTGGAGACCGGCGCAGTCGTGCGCGTGCCGCTGTTCATCAATGAGGGCGAGACGATTCGCGTGGATACGCGGACGTCGGAGTATTTGTCGCGCGGTAAGGCGTAAGAGTCAGAGCGCTTTCAAGAGCTCGGCGACGACCTGTTCCAGTCCCGCCTGATCTTCGGCATCGAACCGCTCGAACTTCGGGCTGTCGAGGTCGAGCACGCCGATCAGCTCGTTCCCGCGCAGCAGCGGCACCACGATCTCCGAGTTCGATGCCGAGTCGCAGGCGATGTGTCCGTCGAACTCGTGCACGTTCTTGACGATGACCGTCGCACGGCGCGCGGCCGCCGTACCGCACACACCTTTGCCGAGCGCGATGCGTACGCACGCGGGTTTGCCCTGGAACGGCCCGACCACCAGCTCGCCGTCCTTGAGCAGATAGACGCCCACCCAGTTCAAGTCCGGCAGCGAGTGATAGAGCAGTGACGTCGTGTTCGCGAAGTTCGCGATCGCGTCGCGCTCGCCTTCGAGCAGCGCACGGGTCTGTGCGACGACCTCCGCATAGAGCGCCGGCTTCGGTAGCGTGGTATCCGTGGTGATCTCGTGCATGGTCATGCCCTGTCGAGAGGAAACGCGAGCACTTCGTCGATGTGGCGGGCACCGATCGCGCACATGACCAAGCGGTCGAAGCCGAGCGCCACGCCGGAGCATTCAGGCAGTCCGTGCTCCAGCGCTGCGAGGAAGTTCTCGTCGATCGGTACCAGCGGCAAGCCGCGGCGTTGGCGCTCCGCCACGTCGCGCTCGAAGCGAGCGCGCTGCTCCTGCGGATCGCCGAGCTCGTGAAATCCGTTGCAGAGCTCGATGCCGTCCATGTACGCCTCGAAGCGCGACGCGATGTGTCCGTGCACGCGTGCCAGCGCGGCCTGCGACGCGGGGTAGTCATAGATAAAGGTGAGGCGATCGAGCCCGAGCTGCGGACCGACCAGCGTGCCCATGATCAGGTCAAGACACGCGTCGCGGTCATGCGTCACGTCGCGCGGCACTTCGATGCCGGCGCTCTGCAGCCGTGCGACCAGTATCGGCGTCGCGTCCTGAAACACGTCCACGCCGGCGTGCAGCTGCATCGCTTCGCGATATGTCAGTCGCTCGGCACGATCGAACTGACGTGACGCCGGCAGCACTGCGCTGATCAAGCGCTCGACGTCCGACATCAGCGAATGATGGTCGTAGCCGACGCGATACCACTCGATCATCGTGAACTCGGGGTTGTGCCAGCGGCCGCTCTCGCCGTCGCGATAGACCTTGCAGATCTGCCAGATATCGCCGCAACCCGCGGCGAGCAGACGCTTCATCGCGTACTCGGGCGAGGTATGCAGGAACGCCCGGCGTCCGGCAGGCGTCGCCTCGACGCTGGCGATGTGCACGTCGGTGACGGCCGCTGCGCTCAGTGCCGGCGTTTCGACTTCGAGCGCGCGAGTGGCGGCGAAGTATTCACGCGTCGCGCGCAGCATCGCTGCCCGGACTTCGAGCGTCGCGATCGATGCGGTCGGCCGCCAGCTCATTTGCTCACCGTGCGGGCAATGGGTCGTCCGAGCTGCACGGTCGATTCCGGCACCAGCGTGGATTCCCAGGCGACGCGATTGCGCTCGAACAGCAATATCACGGTCGATCCCATATTGAAGCGACCGAGCTCTTCGCCCTTCGCGAATTGTCGGCCGAGCCCGGTCGCGATTCGCGTCGGCGCTTTGCGGGCGCGCGGCGGCGGGTTCACTTCACCGCAATGGACGGTTTCGATGCTGCCGACGAACAGAGCGCCGACCAGGATCACGGCCATGCGGCCGAGCGGCGTCGTGAAGTCGCAGATCAAGCGCTCGTTGCGTGCAAACACACGTGGCACTGCTCGCGCGGTCGCAGCGTTCACGCTGAAGAGCTCGCCGGGCACATAAACATTGTCGCGAGCCGTGCCGGCGCACGGCATGTGAATGCGGTGATAGTTGTATGGCGCGAGGTAGATGCACACAAAACTGCCGTCGCGATACGTCGCGACAGCTTCGGCATCGCTCCCGAGCAACTCCTGCAGCGAATAGTTCTGTCCTTTCGCCTGGATCAAGAGATCGCCTTCGATTGCGCCGCACTGACTCACCGTGCCGTCGACCGGGCTGACGATGGCGTCGGATTCCGCAGCGATCGGCCGCACGCCAGGACGCAACGCGCGCGTGAAGAAATCGTTGAAGCTGCGATACGCGAACGGATCCGGCTGCACGGCCTCGGCCATGTTCAAGCGATAGACGCTGAGGAAGATGCGCAGGAACGTGTTCCTGATCCAGCGCACTTCGCTACGCGCGACCGCATAGATCACGCGCGACAGCAGGCGCTTCGGCAGGATGTACTGGAGGGCAGCGAACCAGCGATCGCCGGCTCGAATCGTCGGTGCTGCCGTCATGCGCCTGTGATCCGCCGATAGTCGTCCGCGATCTGCTGCGGCACGTGCGGCGCCGAGAACAGCGCGCGCAGCGCGCCGTCGGGATCGACGAGAAACAGCGAAGTCGTGTGATCGACGCTGTAGCTGCCGCCCTCGATCGGTCGCTTGGCGGCGGCCACGCCCATGCGCAGCGCGAACTCGTCGATCTCCGCTTTGGTGCCGGTCGCGCCGACGAAGCTCGGATCGAATGCCTTCACATAGTCGGCCAGGCGCTCGGGCGTATCGCGCTCCGGGTCGACCGAGATCATCACGACCTGCGGGCGGAGCTGCTCCGGCAGAGTTGCGAGCTGTTTGCTCGTCGCGGCCAGCGCGGTCATCGTGACCGGGCAGACGTCCGGACAGCTGGTGAAGCCAAAGAACACGAAACTCCAGCGGCCGCGCAGCCGGGCCACGTCGAACGGCTGACTGTTTTGATCGACGAGCGCGAGCGGCGGCAGCGGTCGCGGGGGCGAGAGCACTGTCGCAGTGGCAATGCCCATTTGTGCGCCGGCCTGACGCTGCAGCACCCAACGCGCCGACAGAATGCCGGCGCCGATGGCTACAATGGCGACAAGAGCTGCGAGCGCGATCGTCTGAGTTCGGGACATCGTTTCCTCGTGGCGGCGCGAATTATCGCACGGCTGCTCATGAACCCGACTTCTCATCCTCCCGGCGCCGCGCCGGTCACGCTGCCTGCACCGGATCCGGCGACGGTCGAGCAGCTGATTCACTACGGCACGCTGCTGTTCGAGCAGTCGCAGCTGTGGTTCGGACACGGCACCGACAACGCATTCGACGAAGCGGCGGAGCTCGTGTTCTTCGGCGCCGGGCTGCGGCACGAGGACGCGGCCGACGTTTACAGCCGGCAGCTTGGCGCGGCCGAGCGCGCCGCGATCCTGGCGCTGTTCGAGCGACGTGTGGCCGAGCGCATTCCCGCCGCGTACCTCACGCATCGCATGTGGTTCGCCGGACATGAGTTCTACGTCGACGAACGTGTGCTGGTGCCGCGTTCGCCGCTGGCCGAGCTGGTCGAAGTGCAATTTCAGCCGTGGATCGCGCCGGCGAAGGTGCAGCGGGTTCTCGATATCGGCACCGGCTCGGGCTGCATCGCGATCGCCAGTGCGCTTGCCGTGCCCGACGCGCAGGTCGACGCGAGCGATATTTCGAACGACGCGCTCGCCGTCACTGCGATCAACATCGCCAGGCATGGCGTGCAGGCACGCGTGCGTCCGATCCGCTCCGATGTATTCGCCGCGCTCGCGGGCGAGCGCTACGACGTGATCGTGTCGAATCCGCCCTACGTGGGTGACGCGGAGATGGCGACGCTGCCGCCGGAATACGGGCACGAACCCTCGACCGGCTTGCACTGCGGAGTCGACGGGCTCGACGTCGTGCGGCGGATCCTGAGCGGCGCCGCAGCCCACCTGGAGCCGCACGGCGTGCTCATCGTGGAAGTCGGCAACTCCGAGCAGGCGGTGGTCGAGGCATTTCCGCAGGTGCAGTTCACCTGGCTGCACTTCGAGCGCGGCGGCGGCGGTGTGTTTCTGCTGAGCGCGGAGCAGCTAGAATCGGCCAATGTCCGGTAATACCTTCGGCAAGCTGTTCACTGTTACGTCGTTTGGCGAAAGCCACGGACCGGCGCTCGGCTGCATCGTCGACGGTTGTCCGCCGGGGCTGGAGCTGTCGGAGCAGGACATCCAGCCGGAGCTGGAACGACGGCGCACCGGCACGTCGCGCCACACCAGCCAGCGCAAGGAGCCCGATCAGGTCCGCATCCTGTCCGGTACCTTCGAAGGGCGCACGACCGGCACGCCGATCGGTCTGCTGATCGAGAACGAAGATCAGCGCTCGCGCGATTACGAGAAGATCAAAGACCGGTTCCGTCCCGGGCACGCCGACTACACGTACCAGCAGAAATACGGTTTCCGCGACTACCGCGGCGGCGGTCGTTCGTCGGCGCGCGAGACCGTCATGCGCGTTGCCGCTGGCGCGATTGCGCGCAAATATCTGCGCGAGCGTCTCGGTGTCGCCATCCAGGGTTATCTCGCGCAACTCGGTCCGCTGGCGCTGGAGGTCAAGTCGTTGGCGGGTGTCTACGACAATCCGTTCTTCTGTCCCGATCCGTCGCGGCTCGAAGAGCTCGACGCGTACATGACGGAGCTGCGTCGGTCCGGCGACTCGGTGGGCGCGCGCGTCAACGTCATCGCAACCGGCGTGCCGCCCGGGCTCGGCGAGCCGGTGTTCGACAAACTGGATGCCGACATCGCGCACGCGATGATGGGCATCAACGCGGTCAAGGGTGTCGAGATCGGCGCGGGGTTCGCGGCGATCGAGCAAAAGGGCAGTCAGCATCGCGACGAGATGTCGCCCGCCGGCTTCCTCTCGAACAACGCGGGCGGCATGCTCGGCGGCATTTCGTCCGGCCAGGACATCGTGGTGAGCATCGCGCTCAAGCCGACCTCGAGCATCATCATTCCCGGTCGCACGATCGACGAGCTGGGCGCCAGCGTCGAGGTCATCACGACCGGTCGCCACGATCCGTGCGTGGGCTTGCGCGCGACGCCAATCGCGGAAGCAATGCTCGCGCTCGTGCTGATGGATCACTACCTGCGCCACCGCGCGCAGAACGCTGACGTTGTCGCAAAAACTCCTAGGATTCCGCCGCGCGCGTAGCACTGCGGACGCGCTGTTAGGGGCCCATCTCACGGTCGTTTTGCGGGCTACGTACCTTATCGGAACACGGGGTTTCATGTAGTGTTCGCCGAGTGCGAAAAACGGGTGCCCGCGCGCGTTAGGAACATGAGCAGACGTTGGAATGTAGCGGTGGTCGGCGCGACTGGCCTCGTCGGCGGCAACATGCTGTCGATCCTGGAACAGCGTGCCTTTCCGGTCGGTGAGGTTCACGCCGTGGCAAGCGCCCGCTCCGTGGGTCGCTCGGTGCGCTTCAAAGGACGGGAGCTGCCCGTTCAGGATCTGGAGACGTTCGACTTCTCCAAGGTGCACATCGGCCTGTTCTCGGCCGGCGCCAGCGTCTCCAAGGTGCATGCGGTGCGCGCCGGCAAGGCTGGCTGCATCGTTATCGACAACACCTCGCAGTTCCGCTACCAGGACGACATTCCGCTGGTGGTCACCGAGGTGAATCCGCACGCGATCGCCGGGTACCGCAAGCACAACATCATCGCCAACCCGAACTGCTCGACCATGCAGATGCTGGTGGCGCTGAAGCCGCTGCACGACGTGGCGCAGATCGAACGCATCAACGTTGCCACCTATCAGTCGGTCTCCGGCGGCGGGCAGAAGGCGATCGACGAGCTGGATCAGCAGCACGCGGCGCTCGCCCGGGGCGAGGCGGCTGTGCCGAAAGTCATCGCCAAGCAGATTGCCTTCAACTGCGTGCCGCAGATCGACGTGTTCCTCGACAACGGCTACACCAAGGAAGAGATGAAGATGTTCTGGGAGACCCAGAAGATCATGGAGGACCCCTCGATCCGCGTGAACGCCACCGCCGTGCGGGTCCCGGTCCATGTCGGGCACTCGGAAGCGGTGCACATCGAGACGCGGCGCAAGCTGACCGAGACGCAGGCGCGGGAGATCCTGGGCCGCGCGCCCGGCGTCGTGGTCATCGACGAGCGCAAGCCGGGGGGCTATCCCACGGCCGTTACGGAGGGGGCGGGCACCGACCCGGTGTACGTGGGTCGCATCCGCGAGGACATCTCGCACGAGCGAGGTCTGAATCTGTGGATTGTGTCCGATAACGTTCGCAAGGGAGCTGCTTTAAATAGCGTCCAAATCGCCGAAATTTTGGTGAAAGATTACTTGTAAGCTATATTTGCGCGCGCAAAGTCAAGAAGCACATGAGCTTTTGACCGCTCGCGCCTGCCCAAAAGCATCGATTTAAAGGCCGAATTAAGAGGCCAAGGGCATTGGGAATGCATCGGGACGACGAGACCCGGGAGAGCTGATGAGAAGACATTTGCCGCGCCTGCTGCTGCTGGGCGCCCTGCTGTCCCCCATGACGCTGTACGCGCTGGGTCTGGGCGAGATCCGTCTCCATTCCGCCCTGAACCAGCCGTTCGACGCCGAGATCGAGCTGATTTCGCCGACGGCTGACGAGCTGGCGGCTTTGAAAGTCGGCTTGGCCAGCCCTGATCTGTATCAGCGCTACGGCATCGATCGTCCGCAGTACCTGTCCAACTTCACCTTCAGCGTCCGGCGCAGCGGCGATGGCCGCGCCAGCATCAAGGTCAGCTCCAGCCGCTCCGTCACCGAGCCGTTCGTCACAATCCTCGTCGAAGCCAGCTGGGCGCGTGGCCGCCTGCTGCGCGAGTACACGGTATTGCTCGACCCGCCGGTCTTCATGCCATCGCAGCCTGAGGCTCCGGCACCGGTGACGACGCCGCAGGCCGGCACGCAGCAGGGCCGGATCGAGCGTCCGGTCGCCCAGCAGCCAAAGCCTGAGCCGCAACCGTCGGAGGCGACCCCGCTACCGACGCCGCCCACGCGGACTCCTTCCGAGCGGACGCAGGAGCCGGTGACTTCCGCATCGACCGGAACGCCAATCACGGGTGAGTACAACGTCCAGCGCAACGACACGTTGTGGCGTATCGCCAGCGGCGTCAGGCCAAGCAGCTCACGCCGCGAGATCAATCGCACGATGATCGCGCTGTTCCGCGCCAACCCGGCGGCGTTCAACGGCAACATCAATCGTCTGCGCTCCGGCAGCGTGCTCCGTATTCCGGAGTTGTCGGACATCGAAGCGATTTCGACTGGCGAAGCCACTGCGGAAGTCGCACGTCAGGCTGCCGAGTGGAGCGGCGCACAGCCCAGTCAGGTCGCGCAGGAAGAAGCGAATCGGCTGCGACTCGTTACGCCGGCAGAGACGCCGGCCGCGCCGACGCCGGGCACGCCCGCGCCTGAACAAGTCGCGAAAGCGCCGACGACTACTCCGTCGACCACAGGTCCGACGCCGCAAGACAATCGTGTAGCGCTGCCGAACCAGGGGCTGGCCGCGACTCAGCAGAGTGCCACCACCCCGCCGGTCGAAGCCGCTCCGCAGCCGGAGGCGACTACTCAGGAACCGACCGCGCAACAGACCGAGCCAACGGCCGAGACGCCGCCGACCACTGAGCAGGCTGCACCGCAGAGGCCGGTTTCGCGTCCGCCAGTTCAGACGCCCGCCGAGCCGACGCCATCGCTCCTGGATCGTGTCAATGAATACTGGTGGGTGCTGGTCGTGCTGGGCGTGCTGGTCGTCATCGGACTGGCAGTCGCATTCATTCGCCGCCGTCGCGAGGAAGCCTCGGTTGCCAGCGACGCGATGGCTGGCCTGGACTTCGAGCCGCGTCCCACCCGCGCTGCGCCGGCGATGTCGCCGGCAACCAAGGCGCGCGATCGCGACTCATTCCTCGTCGAGGACTCCGACGAAGATACCTTGGACGGACTGCAAGAGCCGTCGGCGCCGACCTCGCGCCGTGCTGAGCCGGCGCCGACCAAGGCGCGCGACACAGTCGCCTCCGCGACGGTCTCTGCCGCAGCGGCCGCCGCCAGCCCGCGTCTCGACGAGACGATGAGCAGCGAAACGCAGGTGCGTTTCGATCAGCAGGACGCACTCGCCGAAGCCGACTTCCACATGGCTTACGGCTTGTATGACCAGGCCGCCGATCTGGTGAAGATCGCGATCGAGCGCGAGCCCGCGCGGCGCGATCTGAAGCTGAAGCTGCTCGAGATCTACTTCGTCTGGGGCAACAAGGATCTGTTCCTCGACACCGCTCGCGAGCTGCACGGCAGCCGCGCCCAGGCGGCGCCGGGCGAGTGGGACAAAGTGCTCATCATGGGCAAGCAGATCGCGCCGGACGACGCCATGTTCAAGGGCGAAGCCGGTGCGGCGCACGTCGATCTGGTGGACGTCAACCTCGAAGGCGGCGAGAACCGCGTCGACGTCGACCTGTTTGCCGAACCCGATGGCGACAAGCCTGCCGGTCTCGACCTCGAGTTCACCAGCGGCGAGCGCAAGGCGCCCGCTGCATCCGGCTCGTCCAACGACCTGGATTTCCTGCTCGACGAGCCGAAGCGCGGCTCCGACGAAGAGCCGACGCGCGAGTTCGATCAGCTGTCGCGCACGCAGGAGACGCCGACCATCGAGACGCCGCAAATCGATCGCGGTGCGCAGACGATGCGCGAGCGCACGATTCGCGAGAAGGCAGCCAAGGCGGAACAGACCGCAGAGCTGTCGCTCGACGATCTCGGCCTGGACGTCGACTCGCTGGAAGCGTCCGGCTCGCTCGAAGACACCACGTCGTTGGAGAAAGATCCGACGGCAGAAGGCCCGGGACCCATTCGCGATGACGAGATGACGCAGCTCGCGCCGGCGCTCGGCAATTTCGATCGCACGATGAAGGCGCCGCGCGACAAGTTCGACATCGAGACGACCGGCACGATATACATCGATCAGGTCGATCTCGCCGGTGGCGACACCGTCGAGCAGCCGCGCGTGGCGGAGAACGATTCCACCGCGGAAATGAAGCGTCCTTCGTCGAAGGACCTGGACCTCGATCTGGATCACCTGTCCGGCTCGGGCAGCGGACCGGAAACCGTGCGTCAGACTCGTGGCGGCAGTCGCGACGACGACAACTTCTCGAGCGACGTGTTCGCAGATCGCACCTCCGAAGTGCCGCGCGTCGACCTCGACGTCGGCGAGCCGCTGTCGGGCGATGATGGCGACACGGCGCACCGCCGTACGCTTGCGGGCGGCGACGTCGGGTTGTCGGAGCTCGAGCCGGTGACGATGAGCGAAGTCGGTACGAAGCTCGACCTGGCACGCGCCTACATGGACATGGGCGACCCGGACGGTGCCCGCAGCATCCTCGAAGAGGTGCTGTCCGAGGGTAACGCGAGCCAGAAGCAGGAAGCGCAGCGCCTGATGGAGTCGATCAGATAACCCGAATCGCCCTCGGCCTGGAGTACGACGGCACGGCCTTCAGCGGCTGGCAGTCGCAGGCGCACGCAGTGGGGGTCCAGTCGGTCGTCGAAGCGGCGCTCTCCAGCGTCGCGGATCACCCTGTCGAAATCACGGCGGCCGGTCGGACCGATGCCGGCGTGCACGCTTACATGCAGGTCGTCCACTTCGATACGCAGGCCGCGCGCACCGAGCGCGCCTGGGTGCTGGGCGCGACGACCAATCTACCGGCGCAGGTGAGCGCGCTCTGGGCGCGCGAAGTCCCGGAAGCCTTTCACGCCCGTTACAGCGCGATCGTGCGCACCTACCGTTACGTGATCTTCAACCGCATGCCGCGTCCTGCGCTCGCGGCCGATCGCGTGTGCTGGGTACGCGATCCGCTCGATGCAGAACGCATGCGGACGGCGGCTGCGCACCTCGTGGGCGAGCACGATTTCACGTCGTTTCGCGCCGCTGAATGCCAAGCGCGCTCGCCGATGCGCAACCTCCATGAGATTGGCGTCGTGCGCAGCGGCGAGCACATCGTCCTGACGGTTCGCGCCAACGCCTTTCTGCATCACATGGTTCGCAATATCGCCGGCGTGCTGATCGCGATCGGCGCGGGCGAGCGT
>Ga0163163_10001834_pt1 | contig 17938 bp, 20 predicted proteins | sample S65metaG_FD_119766 | JGI IMG/M metagenome (GOLD analysis project Ga0163163, IMG submission 119766) | Switchgrass rhizosphere microbial communities from Kellogg Biological Station, Michigan, USA - S6-5 metaG | ecosystem: Host-associated > Plants > Roots > Rhizosphere > Soil | place: USA... | reverse complement strand
GTTAAAGGAACTCCTACATTTTTTTTAAACGGTAACCGTCTTTTAACATATGACGAGACTTATGAATCTTTGGCTGGTGCTGTTCAACATGAACTCGAGATGAAGTTGAGTTCGTAAAAAAATAATACATCCACTTCACATTCACAACCGCAGGCGAACTAAACGCCAATCAAGAGGCAACAACCGTTGCCCCTTGATTCTGAAACAAGATGAAAGTGCCGGAGGGAATACCAGGATCAGTAAATGGCCGGGACCCGGCACTTGGCACTGGGCTAAATCACCATTTTTTAGGGTGTAAAAAAATATTGAGCCTTTATTTGTATTTACCAATCTTTATCGTAATATTGCAATATTACATTTTAAAGAATGGGTGCCACAAAAACCGAAAATTTTACAGAGAAACAGAATTCCATTGCAATTCTCTCGAAGGCCCTGGGTCATCCGGCCAGGATAGCGATCCTTGAGTATTTGATAAAGGCAGATGCCTGTATATGTGGTGATATCGTAAATGAACTACCCCTTGCACAAGCGACCGTCTCCCAACACTTGAAAGAACTAAAAAATGCGGGACTTATCAAAGGGAGTATTGAAGGCAATGCCATTTGTTACTGCATTGATGAAAAAGTAATTGAAAAGCTGCAAAACTACTTTGGCAATATTTCAACCAAACTCTCCAACAAGAAAAATAATTGCTGTTAATTCCAAAAAATTTGTCATGAAAAATTCCGAACAACTCAAAGACCTGGTTAAACAAAAATACAGTGAGATCGCCTTGCAGGATCAGGAAACCAACAAGTCCTCATGTTGTGGGTCAACCTGCTCTTCGTCAGAAGTCTACAACATCATGACCGAAGACTATACTGCTTTAGACGGCTACACGGCAGAAGCAGATTTGGGACTGGGATGTGGCCTGCCAACACAATTTGCAAAAATCAAAAAAGGCAATACCGTGATTGATTTGGGAAGTGGTGCCGGTAATGACTGCTTTATTGCCCGACATGAGGCAGGGGAGGATGGTAGAATCATTGGGATAGATTTTACACCCGCAATGATCGAAAAGGCAAAGCGCAATGCATCAACCCTGGGCTATGCAAATGTTGAATTCAGACTGGGGGATATTGAAAATATTCCTGTTTCTGCAAATATTGCTGACGTGATCGTGAGTAACTGTGTCCTGAATCTCGTTCCTGATAAAGCAGGGGTTTTCCAGGAAATTTTTCGGGTATTGAAGCCTGGAGGACATTTTAGCATATCAGACGTAGTAGTCAATGGAGACCTCCCTGAAGAATTGAAAAATGAAGCTGAGATGTACGCTGGTTGCGTTGCAGGCGCAATTCAAAAGGGAGCGTATTTGGAATTGATACACGCCAATGGATTCTCAAACATAACGATACAAAAGGAGAAGCCGGTCAACATTCCGAATGACATTTTGAAAAAATATTTGAGCCCCGAAAAATTGGAAAGTTTCAGCACCGGCAATACCGGGATATTCAGTATTACAATTTATGCTGAGAAATCTAAAAGCTGCGGTTGTGGAACAGAATGCTGTGCTTAGTTCATTTTGGAAGAAATATCGCAAAGCGATTGTGATAACTTCTTCAGTCATCGCATTGCAACTGATTTTTGGATTTGACCCCAAATTTTGCATCATCAATATAATTTGGTTATTAGTCTAATGATGTCTCAAAAGCGGATATTGGTACTTTGTACGGGAAATAGCTGCAGAAGCCAGCTTGCGGAGGGTTACCTGAAGTATTTTGCCGGGGATAAGGCCCTTGTCTTCAGTGCAGGAATTGAAACACACGGCGTCAATCCCAGGGCGGTTGCAGTGATGAAGGAGGACGGAATTGATATTTCCAGCCAGACCTCAAACAATGTCAACGAATATCTCGACATCAATTTTGACATTGTCATTACTGTTTGTGATAATGCCCATGAGAAATGCCCGGTATTCCCGTCGAGTGCAAAAAAATATCATCAAAATTTCTCAGACCCTGCTAAGGCTGCAGGCACGGGCGAAGAAATCATGAACGAGTTTAGAAGGGTTCGTGATCAGATAAAGCAGTACAGTAAGACGTTTATCAATGAGAACTTGTAATTCGGCGGCCCGGGGGTTTTTGACATCAGCTCCTGCTCACCGGAACAAAGATATCAAACCTCGCACCCTGATTGAGTGTGCCAGATGCCGTAATCAGGCCATGGTGGTTCTCAACAATTTTTTTGCAAATGGCAAGTCCGATACCGGTGCCCTTATAATCCTCGTATTCTTGTAACCGTTGAAAGGCTTCAAATATTTTCTCATTGTATGCCGGTGCAAAGCCGATTCCGTTGTCTTCAATCCGAATATGACAGTATTCAACTTCTGGTAACAGGATTTGAATTCCGGAAGCCGCACCAGTCAACTTTTCACAGTTGATAGTTATCAGTGGCCTTCGCTCCGGACTGGAAAATTTGAGTGCGTTGCCGATAAGGTTTTGAAAAAGTTGTCGGAATTGAAAAGGAATAACGTCAATTTCACATAGGCCGCTGTTGTCAATCTGCGCATCCTTCTCTTTGATCAATTCTTCAAAAACGACAATCGACTCGGTCATTAAATTATTCAGATCAGTCCTTTCGAATTGTGATTTGGCATTTTTGATCTGGAAGTAATCCAGCAAATCGGAGATAAGCATTTGCATGCGCCCGGCTGTCTTTTGCAGCCTGTCCAGGTAGACTTGGCCATTCGCAGACATGTTCTCCTTTTCTTCTTTCACCAAAAGCATAGAAAATAACTGGATTTTTCGGAGCGGCTCCTGCAAATCATGGCTTGAGACAAAGTTAAAAGTCTCCAGCTCCACATTCATTTTTGCAAGCTCTGTGTTTTGTTGCTTTAGCAATAATTCCTGTCTTTTCTTTTCCGACAGGTCTGATACAATCATACCTACTGTGGCAAGTGTGGGAGTTAATGATGTAAGGGAGACGTAAACCGGAATGTCACTCGAACTTTTTGATAAAATGATTTCGCCATTACTTTTGCCAGCCAGGCCTTTTCTAAATAGCTCTCTAAATAGCTGTTCCGAGGAAGGATGAATAAAACCAAAAATGGAGTTTCCGACTATTTTTTCAAAAGGTAAGTTCAGCAAGTCACAAAAATAAGTATTGGTATAAACGATTAAACCATCTTCTGACAAATTCAGTGCGCCCTCATTGATATTCTCGACAAGAATGCGGTAAGCGTAGTCGCCGCTGTGAAGCGTATAAATTTCATGATTATTATTCTTATTGAACGCAAAGGCATCTACTTCGCCAGCCTTTATAGCGTCTATCAGTTGTTCGGACTCTGACAGGCGGCTTTCCAGTTCTTCAATCCTTGATAACAGACCCTGTGTGGATGTTTGCTTCATGACTATTCTTTTATACGAATTCCCAATCCCTTTATTACTTTTTCAGTGTCAGAAAAAGTTCCGATGAGTGTCTTTTTTGGCAATGGTAATTGCCTGATGAGGGAAGGGCTAAAGACAATTTGCTGTTCGCTCGCCACCTCGGGGTTTTTGTACAGATCAATTATTTCCAGGTCAAATACACCTTGCAGGTGTTCATCGCAGATCCGGCGAATATTTTCAATTGCATCCATGGACCTTGGGCTCATGCCCGAAACATAAAGTTGCAACACTAACTTGCCTTCAATCACGAACTTCTCTTTCGGTGTTTTATTCATACTTTCACTTTTCGAGCGTACGAATGTCCAGCCCCACCAGCACCTTTTCTTCATTTGATAAATCGCCGATGATCTTGCGAATGGGCCTTGGTATTTTGCGAACAAGGGTAGGTATGGCAACGATCTGATCACCCGCAGCCAGTTGGGGAGTTACCAGTAAATCGATAACTTCTATAGTATATTTCCCGTCTAAATACTCTTTGCACAGTTTATTGATATTCCTTATTGCTGCGACTGAATTTGGCGTTTGTCCGGCGATATACAGGCGTAATTCAAATTTTTCTGATTTTTCTTTTGTCATCGTAAAAAATTGCGAAATTTCAAATGCAATTTCCAGTTCATCATCTTACATCTTCCATAATAATGCCCTTATTGGTAATTGAAAAGCGTTTTGCTTCAGTTTCATGCCCCATACCCCTTGCCTTGACCACCCGAAGAGAGCGCACGCGCCTGTTCTGCTGCATTTCATTATCAAGATTAATCCATACGTCTGCCAAAGATGAAACTGCATTCACCGGAACTTCTTTTTCCTCGACATTTCCCTCGTGCGTAAGTGCGGTAAAGAATGCATTGATACGGCTAAGCTTTAAGAGATCTATCAGGCGAATAAGCATATCCCTGACCTCGCTGAAAGAGCCTACACTTAATAAGCTGCTGATGGGATCAACAATCACTGCGTGCGGTTTATGTTCTCTGATAAGCTTGTGCATAACCAAAAGATGCATTTCCAGGCCCTGTAGGGAAGGACGGGCAGAATGAATTTGCAATAGATTCGACTTAAGATATGATTCAAAGTTGATGCCCACTGATTTCATGTTTCGCACTAATTGGTCGGGAGACTCTTCAAATGAAAAATACAAGGTCGGTTCCTTCCTGGCGCAGCTTTGTGCCGCAAAATAGGACGCTAAAATGCTTTTCGCTGTTCCAGCCGTGCCTGATATGAGGGTGCTGCTTCCTTTGTAAATTCCGTTTTTGTAAAAAAGCTTGTCAAGCGAGGGTAGACCTGTCGAAATAATATCTTTTGAGAGTTTGTGAGACAGCTTTAGAGAGGTGATGGGAAGAACCGAAATGCCATTTTCATCAATTAGGAAAGGATATTCATTCGTACCGTGGGTTGAGCCCCGGTATTTTACGATGCGCAGCCTGCGGGTCGATATTTGATTAATGACCCGGAAATCGAGAAAAATAACACAGTCTGATACGTATTCTTCCAAACCCTGGCGAGTAAATGTTTGCTCGCCACGCTCACCTGTAATAATAACGGTAACTCCTTTTTCTTTAAGCCAAAAAAATAACCTCCTGATTTCGGAGCGAAGTATGGCAGCATTTGGAATTCCTCCAAAAAGAGATTCGATGGTGTCCAGCACAACTCGTTTCGCACCAATGCTGTCAATCGCGTAATTAAGGCGAATAAACAACCCTTCTAAGTCATACTCACCAGTTTCCTCAATCTCTGAGCGCTCAACTCTCACATGATCAACCACAAGTTTTTTATCCCTGATTAATTTTTCCAGGTCGACCCCCAATGACTTTACATTTTGCGCCAGGTCTTTCCTGGTTTCCTCGAAACTCATGAATACGCCGGGTTCGTTATATTCTGTAACGCCTTTCGTAAGGAATTGGATTGCAAACAATGTTTTTCCACATCCTGCACCTCCACACACAAGGACAGGACGCCCTGCAGGGAGCCCACCTTCTGTAATTTCGTCAAGGCCTTCGATCCCGGTGGGAAGTTTAGGCAAGACGTTGGATATCTCTGATCGCTTTGATTTTCCTTTCATTGATCTTTTATATTTTTCGGTACCAAAATAATGGGAGCTGGTGCTATATGGCCGCAAAGTCAATTATAAATTCTTCCCGCTCTGGTCTTCGGTAATTGTTGTTCTCCAAAAGCGTCAATATATACTCAAGTAGTTTTGTGAGGTCTGATGTATCTTTTTGAAAATAGTAATGGGCGCCTTTTTTATAGAGTTCATCCGCAACTGCCATTAACAGGGATGTGGAATAGATGATGACGGGAAGTGATTCAATATATTGATTTGACTTAATTAGATCAAGACATTCAAAGCCATTTTTTCGCGGCATGTTAAGGTCCAGGAATAGGACATCTGGCAACCGACCGGAATTGGAATGAAGGAAATCAATGAGCTGTTCACCGTTCGAAACGGTTGTCAAAACTGTCTTGATAGACAATTCGCCCAATGCCTTGTCAAAAAAGTAACGATCATCCACGTCGTCGTCTGCAAGCAGAATGTGGACCGGACATTTGTCTCGCGCTGTCGCCATAAGTATACGTGTATAATTTGTGAAACAGTTAACCAACAAATATACCACGCTCTCCCCGTCTTTGCTATCGGCAATTGTAGGTATCCAAAATCCAATTCAATCAGTCAAATCTGAGGTAGATTTTCCCCCACCTGTGGTTTGCGTTTCCCGAACTCGATTAGTTGAAATGTTAATCCTTTTTAACGAGGAATACTTTTCTTAAGAAGCTTCGTAATGAATTACGTGCATGAGTAAATGGAAACTGTCAGCCTCTTCACCCTGTCATGTCAGAGGAATATTTTTCATGCCTGATTTTTTTTACCTAAACTAAATAGTTAATCAATGAAAAATGTTTTTCAAGGGCTCGCCCAATTGGCGACAGGTATCGTATTGTTCGCAAGTTGTTCCAAGAATTATAATCCGCCAGGAGACGGCGGATCACCCCATCCGGACCCCCAGGTTGAAAAGGTGGTTGTTACCGCAGCGGGAGATAGTGCATCTATTGTTGAAAAGCTTACGCAATTCAGACAATTGTTGGGGGATCCATTGAACGTGGCACCGGGCGCCAGGGGAGGCCGCAGAGAAGTTAACTGGGATGGCGTTCCAGCCAATTTCACCAACAACAATAATTTCCCCTTCGATTTCTTCGGTTCTTCTGATCCCGCCGCGGCAAATGGTCGCAAGCGTGGACTGATCTATCAAGCAGATGCTGTTTTCCGCGTGGACAGTACAGATTTCTCTGAAATTGATCGTTCCTATGCTGCGCAGTTCGAACCCTTTAGCAGGAAAAGGCTTTTTGCCTTTATTAACGACAATGTATCGGACATCACGTTCAAGGTTCCGGGTACAGACTCGGCTGCGTTTGTGAATGGATTTGGAATCATATTTTCTGACGTGGATGCTGCAAATTATACAACCGTGGAATTTTTTAACAAGAATAGAAGCCTGGGAGTGTTCAAAGCCCTGCCGGCTGCCCAGGGTTTTTCATTTGTTGGCGTTGTGTTTAATAATGAAAAAGTAACACGGATAAAAATTACCGCAGGTAACGGTATACTAGGCCCTGGACAAAAAGATATCAGTGATGGCGGTGCTTATGACCTTGTAGTCATGGATGATTTCTTATACGGTGAGCCAAGGGCACTTTAAATAGCGAGGTATAATTTCAAGGGATAAAGAATGGCGCTGATAGCATATCGGTGCCATTCTGCTTTTTTGGGCAGTTTTTCAAAAGAGAATGCTGTAGCTTTGCCCAATATGCATAAGGTATTAATGCAGTTTACCCTGGTAATCCCCATCAATAATAGGAAGCGGGAATTCAATTTTCGAAGGAGATCTGAATTGTTGTTTGACGTAAACTCTACAAAGGAAAATGGCGAACGATATTATTTTAACTTTTTGCAAAAGAATGGTAAGTGGGGATTTTCGGAGGCGTTGGTACCTCAATGGCTTGAAGAATATGAGTCTGAAATCGCCAAAGCGCTGGAACAATTTCTTTCTGACCCTAATGCTGAACAGTAAAAGCCATTCACTACTTCGGTTCATAATAGAAAGTTAGCGCCCCACAACTAAAGGTTTTGGTCTTTATTAGTTTTAGATTGACTCTTTCGGTTATATTCTTAAATAATGGCAAGCCCTTTCCAGCTATAGTTGGCTGAACCGAGAGCTGGTATTCGTCAACCAAATTGAGATTTGTTGTGGCCACAATTAAACTGGGGCTACCCACCAAAATGTCTTTTCCGGGCTGCCGCTTGAGCTCCAAAACTTCTTCTTCAATGCTCCGTTCCGCCAATCTTGAATTTTTCCATTCAACCCTTTTTAATGTGTGCGAGAATACAATTTTGGGAAGGTTGTCTATTAATACAGCAAAATCATCCATCGGTTTATTGCCAGTCGGATTTTTTACGACGGATGGCCAATAGCTCTCCATAAGTTGGTAAGTTATTCGACCGTATATAAGTGCACCTGCATTGCTTAACAAATCGTTGTAATGTTGATGTATTTCATCGTCTGCAATCATTGACGTGTGATCGCAAAACCCATCAAGGGTCATGTTCATTGCTGCAATTAGCTTTCTCATGCGCTGTTGTCTTATTTTCTGAAAAGCCTACTGAATACTAACCTATGGATTTTTGGCGAATAAAATATATTCTTGCTATCTTATATGGCGTTTTAAATTGCGCAGATACATGTCGTGGTTAAGATTAATTGAAGAGTCGATCGATGAGAAATCAAAGCCGGATGATAGCCATGCACCACCAAAGAAAAGGGGTTGGAACAGGATTGGACACCTGATTGGCGAAATGTGGCCAGCCTACCTGATTGAAATTCTCGTAATCATCCTGGGTATTTCAATTACGCTTGCCCTCGAGGAGTGGCGCGAAGGCAGGAAGGAAGCAAAATTAGAAAAAGTATACCTGGCCAATTTATCGGCGGACATTGACGCTGATCTTCAAATGCTGAAAGCCACCCAAAACGCAACGAAGCAAATTTTGCAAAAGGGAGATGACTTGCTTCATTTTATTCGTGACCCTAAGCAGCATCCTTTACCACTGTCGTCAATCAACAGCGATGTGCGTGCGATCCTCGGTCGACCAAAATTTGTTACACAGGATGCCACATTTTCAGACCTGAAGAGTTCAGGTAACCTCGCGCTTTTAAAAGACATTCCGCTTAAGAACCTCCTGTTTTCCTACTATAACCTAACCCAGGTCATCAAGGAGGACCAGGACGCGGAGCAGCAGGCAACGATAACATTAAGCGGTCCATTCTTCCTGAAGCAATTCTCGTTGGTTGAAAATGCCTCTCCTGTGGAATCGGCCGAGCCCGAAAAGCTTTCCGGCAGCGCCGAATTTCAGAATAATGTATTGTTGCGTACATCAAACAGGAATGAATTGCTAGATCTTTATCAGGCTGCTGACTCAATGGCCACGGCCCTGCATATGCGCCTGGCGAAAGAATGACTGATCGTCTCGGTATGAGGTGGGCAAGTTTTAACTCGAACTTTGCAGTTCCGCTAAGACTGCCTATCTTAGCGTCTCTGGTTTGCTAAACCTGGGCAAACTAATTCCAACACATTTTATTTACGAAGAACTAGCGTCAAACATTCCATTTTCGGGAATCGTGTTTGACTTTAATTTCATTTTGTAAAAATTAAATCATGAACAGAAGAAAAAATGTTTTGGTAACAGCTTTTTTAATTGTACTGGGATTTAGCGCAACAGCTCAGGACGAAGAAGCTGTTAAGAAAATTATCCTCCAGCGCGACAGTTTGTTCTGGGTAGATTACAACACCTGCCAGACGGAAGACATGCGGAACTATCTTACGGAAGGCGTTGAGTTTTACCACGACAGGGGAGGACCCATGACCGGAATCCAACCATTGTTAGATGCACTGAAAAACAATATCTGTGGTAACCCAAACAACAAAGTTCGCAGGGAAGCAGTACCAGGTACGGTAAAAGTCTATGTAATGCTTAATGGAAATACGATCTATGGCGCCGTCATTTCAGGTGATCACAAGTTCTTTCAAAAGGAAGGAGCCAATCCGGAGAAATGGACTGGCATCGCCAAATTCACCCATTTGTGGATACTTGACAAAAATGTGTGGAAGATGAGTCGTGTATTGAGCTATGATCACAATCCTGCGCCATATCAAAATGCAAGGAAGGAGACAACGCTATCGTCAAAAGAGCTGGAAGCCTATGGCGGGACCTATGTTGGTCCACAATCAGGCGAAGGAAAAATAGAAGTTGCAAAACAGCAATTGGTTCTCAACATTGGTGGTCAGCAATATCCTCTATTCGCTGAAAGCAAAGATCATTTTTTTGCTAAAGGCCGCGACCTGGTTTTTGAGTTTGCAAGAGATGAAAAGGGTAAGCCGGTGAAACTGGTTGTGAAGGAAAATGGAAATGTGGCGGAGGAATTGAAGCGAAAAGAGTAGGGTTTAGGCAAAAGTCCCATTATCTCCGTCAAGGGGCTTGTAATCAAAGATCACTTTAATATGCGTACCCTCCCTGGTTTCAATACTGAAGCTACCGCCTAAGTCATCTGTTAGACCTTGCAGTAGCTCCATGCCCATTGACGCGCCAATTTTTGAATCGAAATCAACGGGAAGACCGCGCCCATTGTCTTCAATACTCAGCAAAAGCTGCGAATTTGAAATATGAGAAAGTGATATTGAAATCTTCCCGCTTTTTGACCTGCCAAACGCATACTTGATTGCATTGGTGATGGCCTCATTGAGGATCAGGCCTAAGGTAATGGCGGATGCATGGTCTAACTCAATTTTTTCGATTTGCAGCGAAAAGCCAATGTTTTCGCGGATGCCATAGCTTTCGCGTAAATATTCCACCAATTCATAAATGTACTCGGGCATGTGAATAGTAGAAAGTGTCTCGGACTGGTAGAGCTTTTGATGTATAATGGACATAGAGTGAATCCGGTGCTGGCTCTCTTTGATAGCCGACAGTGCTTCCTTGTTTTTTAGATAGCTTGACTGAATCTCCAATAAACTGGCAACGATGTGAAAATTATTCTTGACCCGGTGATGAATTTCCTTAACCAGCCATTCCTTGTCCCTCACCAATTGTTCAAGCGCCATATTTTTCTCATTCATTTCCTTGTTTAATTTCTGTTTGGTTCGGTATTGGTTGTAGATTAAGCCAGTCACCACCAACAAAACAAGTATACCACCAAGCGTAACCTGCTTCATGATATTTGACTGGCGTAGGTTCGCCTGCTGCACCTTGTCTTTCTGCACCAGCAATTCAATATTCCTATCCTTGGCATCCGTTTCATACTGTATCTGCAACTCTGCATATTGATTGGTCTTTCTCAAATTGTAGATGCTGTCGTTCGCCAACCTGGCCAGCTTAAATTCTTTCAATGACTTAAAATATTTGCCATCACTGGAGTCTATCAGGGCCTGTAAATAGTGAATTCTGCCCATGTCAAACACATTGTTGGAGTCAGCATAGGTTAGCCCTTTGTGAAAGTATTTTTTCGTTAGATCTGGACGATATGCATCCATATAAAGCTGGGCAAGATCCATTGTGGCATAAAATAGCCTACCCTTTTCTATGGGATCGAGAACTAGTGAATCCATCAGGGGAATCATCTCGCCGAAATACCTGAATGAAAGCTCCCGCTGGTCAATTCTGTTGTAGCTGTACCCTAACATATGAGCTACATGAAATTTTTGATCTGCCGTCAGCGGTGGATACTTTTGAATTGTCTGGAGCATCAGATCAATCGCTTCTTGCGTCTTTCCGAATTTTGCGATACCTAAAGCAATGTTGCAAAACTGATGATACCAGATTCTTTTTGCCTTATTCGAGGGCTCCTGCATAAGGCTCTTGGACAACCACTCCCTCGCTTTTTCATAATTCTCAAATCGCACATACAAATTCGACATATTTCCGTAGAAAAAATTTGAAAAAGCATAATCATGATTGGCTTCCATGATCTCAATTGCCTTCTTCGCATTGGAAAATGCGTTCACATAATCCATGGCCTGAAAATCAAGAAATGAATAAACATAATAGTTATAGTGAATATGGCGATAGCCGATTGAATTTTCAAGCTCGGTCACGTGCATCAATTGCGTCCTCACGGTGTCAAATTTTTGGAAAACGAAATAGATCTCATAGATACGGGTGAGCATTTCAATTTCTCCTACTTTGTCGCGGAGTTGCCTGGACAACTGTAGAGATTCATTCAGGTCCTTTTCTTTTTGATCGTCATTAAAGGCTGCATAAGTGCCGCGATTTGCCAAGGCCCGAAACAAGATGGTTTGATTTTTTGACTTGCGTGCAAGATCAACTGCTTCGCTAAAAATGCTCTTACCCCTTGCAGGATCTCCACGCTGCAGGTAGCACCTCCCAAGCGCCGCCAGGGCCGCGTGTTGAAAATAGATGTCTTTCCTTTTTTCAGCGTCCTGTTTGGCAGCCAACAATAGGACAAGAGCACTGTCAAGGTCATTTTTATTTGTCCCGGATTTGAAAAGAAAATAGCTGCCCCTTTTCAAAAGTTCTTTAATATTATTATTGGGACCAGTGACATAGTCTTCATCATAGTAAAGGGAGTAGGGAAGTTGCTCTCCTTCACTGACCAGGATGGCCGCACTATCCATGTCTAACTGACCCTGCATCCCAAAGTATGCAAATGAGGTGGTCAATTTAAGCTGTAACCGTTGTTTGTCGGCGGAATATCCAAATGCAGACTGAGGTTGACTTTGCTGAGCGTACGAATGAATGACGGCTGAAAAATCAGCCGCGAAATAAAGAAAGGCGAATAGTAGAAACCGTGATCCCATTTTTCGCATATTTATTTACGCTCAATGCCCAGTTTTTTCATCCTCGAGTTCAATGTATTTACATTGATATCCAGAATTTCGGCCGCGCCACCCTTTCCGGATATTTTCCATTTGCAGCTTTCCAACACTGCTATGATATGGTCCCGTTCATTTTCAATCATTGTCTTAAATCCATTTTTTGAGTTTACTGCGACGCCGGTTACAATTTTCGAGGTTGGTATTTCCAGTGTCTCAATCAATGGGCCTTTTGAAAGCACAACATTTCTTTGAATCGTATTCTCCAGTTCCCTAATGTTGCCTGGCCAGTCATACTGCAGTAATTCTTCTACTGCTTTAGCTGATAGTTCAGGGACCTGTTTTCGTTCTTCGCCGCTATACTTCTTCAAAAAATGGTTGGCCAACGCAGGAATATCTTCCTTTCTTTCCCTTAGTGATGGCATCATCAGTGGGAATACATTTAGCCGGTAATACAAATCGATGCGAAAGCGGCCTGCGGCAACTTCTTCTTCGAGGTCTTTATTTGTAGCAGCGAGCACGCGCACATTGATCTTTCTGGGCTTACCCCCGATGGGTTCAATTTCTCTTTCCTGTAGCACGCGAAGAAACTTCACCTGAAGTTCAAGTGGTAACTCACCAATCTCGTCAAGGAATATCGTACCACCATCAGCGAGCTCAAATTTTCCCTCTCTTTTCATAACAGCCCCGGTATAAGAGCCTTTTTCGTGACCGAAGAGATCAGATTCGATAAGGTTAGCTGGCAACGTGCCGCAATTGACGACGACGAATGGTTTGTGTTTTCTTGCCGAAACATTATGAATGGAGTGAGCAATCAATTCTTTTCCTGTTCCGCTTTCGCCCAGAATCAGTACCGAAGTATCAGTTTGTCCAACCATCCGGGCTCTGTCAAGTGTTTCCAGAAATTTAGGACTTCTACCAACCAGGTAACTGAATTCAGGTGGAAACGCTACGGGCAATAATTTATTTGAAGCAGGCGTAACGGTCGTTTCAGCCATTCTGTTTTTGTGCAGGTACAAAGCAACATCGAGCATGATCAATACGTCCTTCGCACGAAATGGTTTCACCATGAAGCCATAAGGCTTAGTTGGTTTCGCTTCTTCCAATATTTGCCTGTTTGAATTGGCAGACAAGTAGACAAAAGCGATATTTCTTTCATTCAGTATTTTCCCAAGATCAATTCCGGTTTCATCTCCATGTAAAAAAATATCAACCAGCACCAGGTCTGGTTTCTCCTTTTCAATAATGGACAATGCAGCAACAACCGATCGCGCGATCGTGCATGTGGAATATCCCGCGTTTGTAAGAATAACATTGAGGCTTTTTGCTTCTATGAATTGATCTTCTACTATCAGGATTTTAGCTTTCAATGAATGATGTTTAATCTGCTTTAAAACGCTTACTGCGCCTGAATAAAATTACAACAGATAAATGTCCAAATCATAAAATATTCTTTTTCAATAAATCATTCACGCGTTTTTACAAGAATTATTGAAATGACAATATTCTTTTTTGGCTGTAAAAATTAAATGGTTGTAAACGAAGCAACTAAAATAACGGCACGGGGGTTGATTCCAACTCCGCCAGAAAGGAAACAGTGCCAACAGGAACGCACAAACGCAGCGGTGTTGAAATGGAATCTACCTACAACTTAAATAAATTTTTTATGACACAAATGAACAAAGCCATCAAGGCAGAAAACGATCCCCGGATTTTGAGAAAAGTAAGAGAGTTTCTGAAAGTACTCAATTCGGGAACAGGCAAGCCGATTGAAGAGCTTAGCCCCGAAGATGCACGCAAGGTGTTGATTGACGCACAAAAGTCTGTTAGCGTTAATTACTCAGGTGTTAGCGAAACCGAACAGACGATTGTACAGGATGGCCAACGGGTGAGAATTCATATCGTGAAGCCAATTGGCGCGGAATCCAGTTCACCGGCTTTTATTTTTATCCATGGTGGAGGCTGGGTACTGGGAGATTATCCTACGCATAGAAGATTGGTGAGAGATCTTGTCGTTGAAAGTGGTGCGGTGGCTGTATTTCCTGATTACACACCTTCTCCTGAGGCGCGATATCCCACAGCCATCAACCAAATTTATGCTGTAACAAAATGGGTTGCTGAAAACGGCCATGAAATTGGAGTTGATGGAAGAAACCTGGCTGTTGTTGGAAATAGTGTGGGTGGGAATATGACTGCATCGGTGGTCCTGATGGCCAAGGAGAAGAAAGGGCCCGCCATCAATTTGCAGGTCATGCTCTGGCCGGTCACAGATGCCAATTTTGAAACGGCTTCATACCTGGAATTGGGTGAAGGGCGTTTCCTCTCCAGCAACATGATGAAGTGGTTCTGGGACAATTATCTGCCAGACAAAGATGCACGGAAGGAAATATATGCTTCACCACTAGAGGCAAGTTTAGAACAATTGCAAGGCCTGCCTCCGACGCTGATTCAAACCGCAGAAAACGACGTGTTGAGAGATGAAGGCGAAGCATTCGCGCGAAAATTGGATGAGGCGGGCGTGTCTGTAACCCTTACCAGGTACGGAGGTTTAATCCATGATTACGGTCTTCTGAATCCGTTGGCAGATGTTCCGGCTGTTAAGACTGCACTCTTGCAGGCTGCGGCATTTATTAAAAAATCGCTCAGCGACTAGGTGCACTATTTCTCCGCATAAAAGTCGTTTATCAAAAATCCCGATTTACTTCAAATTGATTCTTATGTCCACAATTAGCAGTCAGCGATTTGCCGATACAGTATTGTCTGACCTCGTCGGCAACGTTCAGAGTTTCGGCGATACTGTGCGGACATTTCTCCAAAGGACCGGGGACACCGAAATCCTGGTCCCTGATATGAAGCTGGATTTTATGAGCATTGACGAACCGGTTCCCATGGAATTCTTTGACAAACTTGGAATTCGAAGGCTGATTTTAAATGCATTTCCAGGCAGAAGGGCAATCACCGATCATTTCTTATTTGAGTACAATAGAGCAAGAACCGGTTCACCACACTGGGATGACATAAAAAGCGAGGTGTTGATAGAGGAACTTGAAGCGCTTTTTGCTAGTTGTATTGTCATTCAATTTACAGATTGGGCGGATAAAAATACGGCATCAGATTTTTGGACCGGTCTTCTCTATGACGTAATAAAGCCGCTTCCCAAAAAAGATTTCCATTTCATTTTTTACCTGGGTGATCCGACGAAACGACTGGTGTTTGAGACTGACGAAATCCTTGATATCGTCAGTGAATATGCGACCTGCGGAAAGGTTACAACAATACTTTACGATAACGAAGCAGATAAACTTTGGGAAATCCTAAATGGATGGAAAGTAGATGCTCATCAATGCGCACACGATCCGAAAGAAGCGGAAGAAAGGTATTTGTCCATTTACAAGGCCTTACAGGTTGACACGCTGGTCATACTATCAGGCACCCACGCCTGGTTGATTTCGAACGGCGGACAATTCGAATTCAGGATAAATGGTTCAGGCAAATGTTCGAGAGATCATTTTGATGCCGGGTACCAGCTTGGGTTATTGCTTAGGCTTGACGCTCCACAATGCGTTGCATTGGCCCTGGCTATTTCGGGCGCTGCAGATGAATCAGCGCCAAGCCCAAAAGCGCTGCTCCACTACATCAGGGCTTGGATTGCTGAATTAAAGACCAACGAAATTCCTTTTAACATCGGCCACTAAATGAGGCCATAAAACTTGAAACATGAAAATTGTAGTCATTGGCGGTACCGGGCTTATAGGTTCTAAGCTCGTCAACAAGCTTCGCCAGCTTGGTCATACGGTAATTGCTGCTTCACCGGAGTCGGGGGTGAACACCATTACTGGTGAGGGTTTGAATGAAGCAATGAAAGGCACTGAAATCGTTGTCGACGTTTCCAATTCACCCTCATTCGAAGACAAGGCTGTGATGGAATTTTTTCGGAGGTCCACCTTCAACCAGCTTACTGCGGAAACTTATAATGGTGTGAAGCATCACGTGGCATTGTCCATCGTTGGCGCCGACCGCCTTCCAAACAGTGGATACCTAAGGGCCAAGGTTGCGCAGGAAGATTTGATTAAGTATTCAGGAATTAACTACTCGATTGTTCGCTCCACCCAATTTTTTGAATTCGCCGACAGAATCGCAAAGGATGCTACAATCCGGAATGAGGTTCATATTCCATCGGTGGCCTTTCAGCCGATTGCTTCAGATGAAGTAGTAACTGCGCTGACGGATGTTGCGATTGGAAATCCGGTGAACGGTATCATCGAAATTGGAGGACCTGTACGCATGCCGATGTATGAATTTATTCGCTACTACCTGGACACGATCGAAGATTCGCGTCAACTGATCATGGACGAACAAGCGCGCTATTTCGGAACTGAACTGAATGATGATTCATTAGTTCCCGGAGATAAGGCGAGACTCGGAAAGATTAAGTATGAAGAATTTCTTGGTAAACAGTTGATGCAGGCGTAGCCGAACAGCCACACTACAATGCGACTCTGGCATATTTGATTATTGACTATCAAAGACCTTGAACATGAACATTCATCCACGTCCGGAGGAAGGGCCTCAGGAAAGTGCTCTACCACTTCAGCTTGAAAAAAATATAACTGAAGGTGGAGAATTCCTGGATGATGCCATTCGAATGAAAGACCAACCTTTTGAAGAATCACCGAAGAAAGAAAATCAGCAAACAAAATTTCAAACTGAAAAAACGAATCGTTATGAATCTTATTAAAAAATCAGTTGCATTGATTGCAACGATCCTGGTGTATTTTTTGCCGCAGGCAAATGCACAATCAATTTCTAAAGGCGTAAAAAATATTGTACTGGTGCACGGCGCTTTTGCCGACGGCAGCAGCTGGGGGAAAATTATTTCAAGGTTGCAGGCAAAAGGTTACAATGTAATTGCCGTACAAAATCCACTCACTTCGCTGGCCAATGATGTTGCGGCAACTAAAAGAGCCATTGCACAAATGGACGGCCCGGTGTTACTGGTAGCCCATTCATATGGTGGTATGGTAATTACTGAAGCGGGAAATGATCCGAAGGTAGCAGGCTTGCTCTACGTAGCTGCGCTGGTTCCCGAAAAAGGACAAAACGCAAACGCCGTCAATGCAATGATGCCTACAACAGGTATTGAAAAGACGTTCCAGATTAGCGCTGATGGCTTCGTCTCTTTGCCAGCGAAAACAGTCGACGAGTTTTTTGCGCCAGATGCATCACGGGATGAAAGAAAACTGATCCATGCTACACAGGTGCCGTTGGCGGCATCAGCTGTTGAGGAGAAAGTTCAAAGCCCCGCTTGGGAAACTAAACGTTCATGGTACATCGTTGCGGCGCACGATAGGGTGATCAGCCCGGACCTCGAACGATACAAATCGAAGCTAATCAAAGCGACTACTATCGAGCTGAATTCAAGTCATGTTCCCATGATATCCCAGCCAGATAAGGTAACCGCGTTCATCGTAAATGCAGCGCAAGCACTTTGAGATTCTATTTTGAATGCCTTTGGTCCGGACAAGGGCATTCTATTTAGAACATTCCAGCCAATAAAAATGCTTCACCATTAAATCTTAGGTTATGTTACCAATAGGAAATGCGGCACCTGATTTTGAATTGTATTCCACGCCAGACCAAAAGCTGAG
>Ga0163163_10001833_pt1 | contig 17940 bp, 16 predicted proteins | sample S65metaG_FD_119766 | JGI IMG/M metagenome (GOLD analysis project Ga0163163, IMG submission 119766) | Switchgrass rhizosphere microbial communities from Kellogg Biological Station, Michigan, USA - S6-5 metaG | ecosystem: Host-associated > Plants > Roots > Rhizosphere > Soil | place: USA... | reverse complement strand
GGACAACGAAGACCGGGACTTTCCGTTGATGAGGGGGTTGAATTTGCTGCTCAAAGTATCGAAGCCTGTTTGTCCTATGCTGCTCAAAAAAATATTATCCTCATTCTTGAAAATCATTATAAAGATGATTTTTGGGAATACCCGGAATTTGCTCAGAAGATGAATGTATTTTGTCAACTGGTGAAACGAATTGACCATACCAATTTCGGCGTGAACTATGACCCAAGCAATACTTATCTGGCAGGAGAGAATCCAATTGAATTATTAAAACGCGTTTCTGACCGGGTCGTCACGATGCATGCAAGTGACCGATATCTAAACGAAGGAACGATCGAAGATCTGCGTAAGGAAGAATCTGGACTGGGATATGCCAAACGCTTATCACACGGTGAAATTGGCAAAGGCCTCAATGACTATGATGCAATTTTTTCAGAATTAAAAAGAGTTGGGTTTGATGGTTGGATTAGCATCGAAGATGGTGTCGACGGATTCGATCAACTGCAACGCAGTGTTTCTTTTTTGCGGAATAAAATAAGGGAATATTGGGGTTGATCTCTGGTGTCGCGGAACTATCCCAAAAATACTCCACGCTACAATTAAGCCTGGTTCTTTTTGCAAAGAGAACCAGGCTTAATATCGATTTCTATTGGTTGAGCCAGAGATATTAATTTGCCGGCTCGCTATAAATAAAGTCATCCATAATGACCAGGTCCTTCCCGCCGCCGTCAGAAATGTCGTTCTGCGTGGAAGAAAGTGGCGCGCTACCGCTATTAATCCGTACGCGGGTTACGTTGGCATTTGGAAAGAATACACCAAGGAATGAGAAAGCTCCTGGCGCATTGTTGCCATTATTAGGCACTTTAAAAACGCCCAGCAGTCTTTCTCCGTCATAAAACTCCATTGAAGTTGACGACTCATTGTTTACGTCACTGAATACTACTCCAAAACCGTGAACGGAAGCATTATTATTAGTACCAGGAATTTTGAAGAAATTGTCTGTAATAGTGCTCCCGATAGGGGTAAACGTCTTGAATGGACTGAAGGTTTTGAACTGATCGGGATAGGTTGGATTGATGTTGAGAAAGTCATTGTCGCTAATACTGAAACCACTTCCCGGAGTGGTCATGACGAGCCCTCTTTTTCTTCCGTTCGCTGCTGCCGGATCGGCGCTACCGAAAAAATCACCGGGGAAAGCGTTGTTGTCGGTTAGATTGGCCGGCACCGCGTCCCAGTTTACTTCGCGGCGTCCACCTACAGCGCCTGGCACAGTGTTTGGCTGGCCGCCCCCCAGTAAGTCGCGAAATTGACTTAAGGCGTCATTGATATCGCCGTGGGCTTTAATAACAATTGCATCTTCCTTAGATGATGAACGTGACTTTTCGGTTGATTCACCAATTGATTGGTTAGTTTGATCATTGTTTAGATAAGGGTTTTTTTGACAACCAGCCAGCGATGCAATCGCTATCGAGACCAGTAAAATTTTCGATGATACTTTCATATTTAATGTTTACGATTAATGAAGATCAGGAACGTCCTGTTTTCTTTGAAGTAATCGGTTAAAAAAGGGTTTAATAATAGGGAGAGTTCCCTATTTTAGTTTGCTCAAAAGATATTTTACATAATGTTAACTACCCTTCTATGAAATAGGTAGCCGGGTATTTTTCTTAAAAGCAAGACATCCACCGCCCAGGATAAGCGCTGCTCCCGATATATAAGCCATTAACGCCAGACCAGGGGTCCAGGAATGTTCCGGGGGTATTAGCATATAAGGAAAGTCATCATAATAGATTGTTTGAAATCCTAAGCCGGCTACAGCTATCCCATAGAAAATGCGACCAATATCAGATAGATTTCGCATATTGATTTCAACCGTGGACCCCTTTGCAATCTTATTTTTATTGATCCCACAATTTTTCTGGAGGTGGCTGGATTCCCACGAGCCGAAGATAGACGGTGCATTGTCCGCGATGGTGCGTTTGATGCTCGAATGCTTTCATCAACCAGGCCAAGCGCGGTGCCGTGCGTTTTCCTCCTGGTAGAACCCATGAAACTGATTCGTTGAGTCTAGAGAAATCCATGCTCTTTATAGCTTCAATCGCTATATCGTAACTGGTGTTTATGTAATAGACGACCGAATCCTTATTCTGCAACGCGAGCGATTTTGTAAAATTTGGATTGTTGAATACCAGGAGAGCAGTGCTCCGATAACCCGTCCCAATAGCAACAAGGCCAGCATTTGATTGGGCGAAGTGCAGCATTTGCTCTGCGAAACTCCGCACGCTATCAACAGGACGAAAGTTATATTTATCTGCAGGCATAGCGTTTAAGTATTCTTGCGTATATGCTTTTGCTCTTTGCCAATCAGCTAACATTTGCCGCTTGAGAGTAATGCTTAAAGAATCCTGTGCAGACATTGAGAAGTAGTATATCGAGAGTAGCAGGCTTAAGAACAATTTCATTTGATTTATAATTTAGTCTGGAAAAAGGTAAGATTTTTTATTCAAGAAAATGTGCAATTGCCACTCACTACTAATGGCCAGGTCGTTATCGCCAGCACCGTCGCTAATTTATCTTCTTCCATAACAATCTATTTTTGATCTTCAATCATATTGAAGATTTCGCCAGTAACATTCATTCGCCGTTGATCAAAAAGTCAGACACTAAACGATTAAACACGTCCGGCTTCTCCATGTTACACATATGCCCGGCATCCAGGATTTGTTTTTTGACCGACTGCTTAATATTGTTGTGCAGGATATCGGCAATTTGCTGAAAGTCCCATATGTCTTTTTCTCCGGTTATAATCAGAACTGGCGCCTTGATTTGTTCGAGTTGCTCAATGGCGGGTGGTGTAAGTCCCACGATAGGATTCTTATGCAGCCATTGCCAACCAGAGTAAGACAAGATCATTTTCCGCAATCGCTTAAAAACAGACGTATCGTTTTTTGCTGAAGCAAAAATGGCATAGTTTAAAAAGAATTGCTTCGCCGAATCGACACCCTTTTGTTGGGCCATAATGCTGACAAGCTCCAGGTTAAAATCCTTAAAATGGTATCCATCTATTGCTGCATCCGCCAAAACTAATGCTTTTGTTTGCTTCGGGTAGGCCAATGAAAAATTTACGGCGGCTTTTCCGCCCATTGATAGTGCTATCAACACAACTGGTTCTGCTGTGTGCAGGCTGTCCAGGAGCACTTTAATGTCTTCATGGAAACTGTAGGGCGTTTGACCAGGAAAGGAAGATTTGCCAAACCCCCGAAGGTCAACATTAATACAGGTGTACGATTTGGAGAAGTAATCAATTTGCTGTTGCCACATCCGATGATCAAGGCATATGCCATGCAGAAAGACAACCGGCGGTCCACTTCCAATTTTCTCGTAATAAAGTTGTCCGTCATTTACAGGAATAAAGCCTTGCCGTGACTGAGTCCATCCGTTAAAGGTTAACAGAATGGAAAAAGGAATGATAAATAAGTGTCTCACTCGAGTAGTTAGCATTGCAGTGTTGCTGTCTCCAAACAAAGTGTAAGGAAGCTGAGCAAAGTTAGTGCCGCTGACCTTTTCGCGGTTGATGAAGCAAAGTTTAGGGATTCACCATTTATCAGGCCTTAACATTAAATACCGACTACAAAATTTCGACATAACCATCAGTTCCATGGATTCGAATGCGTTGCCCATCCTTTATCAGTTTGGTAGCATTTTCTACGCCGACAACTGCCGGTAACCCATATTCACGTGCGATAACTGCTCCGTGGGTCATCAAGCCACCCACTTCGGTGATCAGACCTTTTATGGATATAAACAATGGTGTCCAACTGGGATCTGTGAATGTGGTGACTAATATATCTCCATCTCCCAGGTCTGCGTCTTCCATGTTTAAGATCACACGTGCTCTTCCCTCTGTAACTCCGGAAGAAACAGGCAGGCCGATAATGGCATCGGCTGGAAGATTTTCCCGTTTATACTTCCCAGTTACAATTTCACCGTCAGAAGTCATAACACGTGGTGGCGTTAGTTTTTCAAATAATTTGTATTCTTCCTTGCGTTTGCTGATGATTTGGTAATCCAGTTTATTTGTGCCCACGCCTTCGCGGAGTTCTTCAAAAGTGAGATAGAAAATATCTTCTTTTTCTTGAAGGATGTTGGATTTTACAAGTAGGTCAGCTTCTTTCAGCAATGCCAGCTTATAAATGAAGTAGCGACTGACAATATGGTATTTTGGATACTCACGATAACCCGCGAGATTGCGGACGAGGTCGATCATACGTTTTGTTTCAGTGGACTTTTGTTCACCGTCAGGTAGTTGTTTCAATCGATTTAATAAATCTTGCTCTTTTTTCAAAGCTTCCCATAATCCGTGTTCAAATCTTCGGTTGCTTTCACCGGGCCTGAAGTTTTTAATGTTGGTTAGAATGATTGGAACGAGAGTAATTGGTTTTTCGCTCCACCGGGTTTTTGTGATATCGATTTCGCCAGCACATCGCATTCCGTATTGGTTGAGAAATTTGTTAATAGCGTCCCGTGTTTCTTTACCTCCATTCAACTGATCAAGCCCTTTCAGGAAGTCATCATCTTTTACCCGTTGTAAATAGTCTATTACTTCGGGGTAAGGGCGGATTGTGTCTGCGACATCTAATAATTCCAACCCCATTTCTGATGTAATATTGTTGGGTACAGATTGAGAAAGTGTGTCTGCTACGCTTTGTTCACCTAACCATTCTTTCATTTTTTCGTTGAGCCATGATGAAGCATTCATGGCAGTCATGATCACACCAAAACTTTGTGGATCAGATAAACCCTTTCTTAGTTGTTCCTTGTCTTCCAAAATAAAATCAAACAGATCCGGTCCTGATTTTTTTTGGATGTTTTGTTTTAATTCCTTTATCGATGTTTCACTGCGTCTGATCAATTCATCAACAATGGTTGGATCGTATTCTTTCAGCGTTTGAAAATCCCGAAGCGAGGGACCTTGATTGTTCTTGGAGGCTCCTTGCTCTTTTTGTTCGCCTGGCAACGATTGTATAAAATCTCCCCGATCAAGGATACTTACCATTGCATCTTTAATAAGAGGGTCAGATCTTCCCATGAGATCTAATATGGTTTCGCGTGTAGCAGGTGAAGACAGTAAAGCCATAACATCAACAAACAATCTTCCACCCGCTTTGGCCATCGGCCGCGCAGCCGTTAATTGCCATATGGATAATCCCAGCGGTTTCATCGGGTCAGTCATCATTTGCTGATGGCCGACAGAAATGTAAATATGACTTTCTTGATCATTGGCTTCAGGTATCGGGAATAAAGTTGTGATCGGCCGGCTTTGAACAATATAAAATGCCTGCCCGTCCGGCAGGCGGGTATCATCAGCCAAACACCATTCGATGTCCTGTGGACAACCAAAATGTTCTTCTATCGTTCTGCCTATGCGTTCAAGTTGCAAGATCTGTTTATCGTTTAGCGCTTGCATGGTCTGCCGCGGAGGCTCGATCTCTTGTTCCTTTGTACCGCCATCTTTCAACGCATAAATAGCCAGCTTCTTCATGGATACCTTCTTATCGGTGACGCTGCCGTTGCGCACTTTATAGTTATCAGCGTTCACCAAGCCGGAGACAAGAGCTTCACCCAGCCCGAAGCTTGCATCAATGGATAATACCTTCCTGTTAGAAGTGACCGGATCCGCAGTAAACAAAATTCCTGAGGCTTGCGGGAAAACCATCTTTTGAATGATCACGGCAAGTTGGACTTTGCGATGATCGAAACCGTTTTGAATTCTGTAGATCACTGCACGATCAGTGAATAGCGATGCCCAGCATTTGCTAATATGCTTCAGGATTGCCTCCTTCCCAATAATGTTCAAGTATGTATCCTGTTGTCCTGCAAAAGATGCTGTCGGTAAATCTTCTGCAGTTGCGCTCGATCGTACCGCATAAGAACCTTTTCCTCCTAGGGTTGAGAGAAGGCCCGTGATCTCTTCATTAATTTCTTGAGGAATGGCTATTCCCTCGATGATACTGCGAATGTCACTGCTAAGTTTGTTGATTTTATCCCGGTCCGCTATCTTTAGAAGCGACAACTGATCAAGTAATTCGTTCATCGAGGTTTCGGCAACAACTCTTTTGAAAGCTTCAGTAGAAACACAAAATCCGTCCGGTACATGAATTCCTTCAATCCTGGAAAGCTCTCCGAGGTTTGCTGCTTTACCACCAACGACTTTGACGTTCGTTCTGTCAATGTCCTTAAGCCGAAGCACAAACGAACTCATACCGATAGTGCTCTTCATACTTTTTAGGTGTAGTAATTTCCGTTTGTCGATCGTAATAATAAATCTTTTTGTGAATGGGAACTTGCTTATGTTGGGCGAATGTGTGCCCTTCTTGATTCATTGTGACAAAAATATTGCCTGAATAGTCAAAATCTTTCAACAATTAAAAAAGCCGAAAAAAAATATTGATGTCAGTTAAAATTTTTTTCAAATGAAAACTTATTTGTCAACCAGGTTGTTGTTAAAACAAAAGGTGGAGACGTCGGACGAAAAAAATAATTCGGCATAGAGCATTACGTAGTTGCTGGTCTTCAACTGAAGGTGTCTGTCCTATGGGGATTAGCCCAACATGCTAGGAAGCAATATGTCATGCGTTATTTGGACGCCCGAAGTACAACAAATAACCGTCAGCATCCTTCACTTCAAATCCCAGCAAATCTTCATCGTTGACCCTGAGCGGTGTAAAAAATTCGACATTTCGCGATGAGAATTCTGCGGCCAATGCATCGGGATCCGGAACATGAACGTAAGCGTCCCAGCGTGCAATGCCTTTTTTAATATCCCTCGTATAGTTGGGTACGGGATCGACACCGATGTCTTTTAGTATGATCATTGCTCCACCACGTTGGACAATGCCGAAGAAGATGTCCTCATCATCGGGCCCTTGAAAAGTGATATCAAATCCGAGACGGTCGCGATAAAATGACAGCGCGGCAGGGACATTCTTTACGATGAAGAATGGCGCAATGCCTGAAATTTCTGCTTTAGCCATGTGGGTAAAATTTTATTTCACTTTTACGATCGTAGCCTTCGGCACTAATACTCCATCGGGCAGGAACATTTAGCGGGTCGGGTTTAATCCTTTTAAATAATTCATCATTATTTTTACCCCGTCTTTCGGCTGTGTAGCAACAAGGCCGAATTTTTTTTCAAACTTAGTGCTGTCGAAAATATAGTCAATTTCATGTTGATACATCATCTCCGGAAATTCTTTCAATTCGGGGATGAACAATCCAATAATGTATAGCATCCACGTGGGAAGCTTTTGAATTTTCGGAGTCATGTTAAGTTCGTCTGCAATCAGCCCGATCCACTGCCTTGTGGTTAATTTTTCTTTCGTTGTGGGCAAATGCCAGACCTGGTTATAGGCATCGGCAGTATTTCCAAGTAATGCCGTTGCTTTGCCGGCGTCCGGTGTGAAGGTATAGGTGTGGATTTTGTCCATGTCGCCGAATGGTTGTGCTTTCTTTCCCTTAAGTAAGTTTTTAGCAACCGTTTCTACCAGTACACTTTTATCCGTGTCAGGGCCATAGAAATCTGCGGACCTGGCTATCAGCGCGACGAGATGGCCCTTTTCAGTTTCGTTCATGATCATTTCGTGGAGTGCTTTTCTTACCATGCCCTTTTTACTCGGTGGCTGTATAGGGGAATTCTCTGTCATGTGTGGGATAGCCGACTTGGCATACATGTATACGTTGTCAAAGAAAACAAGTTTAGCTCCGTGAGCCTTACAGGCATCGATAACCGTCTGCATAAACGGCGGCCATGTCCTTTGCCAAACTTTTAAGTTGTATTTAAAACCGATCGCCACATAAACCACCTCGCTTCCCGATATGGCTTTATCAATGCGGTTTAAATCATTTACATCTAATGGAAAGAGTTCGTCAGTTTCATTCACCTTTTTTGGGTTGCGACTGACCAACCGGATTTTATCCGTGTAATTTTTTAATTCTCTTGCTAATGGCAAAGCAACAGTTCCACCTGATCCAATTATTGTCTGCACGATAATTTTTCTTTTGTTTGTTTCAATTTGATACTAATCCATTAACAAACGTCACCATTTTTTTGTTCTCTTTGCCCCTCCAGCCCTTTTTTCTCTGGAACTGCCGATTGGTATGTACAACTCGGCTAACATGTCATGGTCGAAAGAAGTTGAGAAACCTGGTCCTTGTGCCTGTTGATATGGAATCGCAAGAATTCAATGCGCTGGTGAAAATCTAAGGCTCCTGAAATTGGATGCGGATGTGCCTGCAATCTTAATTCATCCTCCTTTAAGTCTTGACCGAATGCCCCAAGTAATTGTTGCAGGCTGTTTAATGATAACTTCCAAAAAGATAGTGGACCTCCAAAGCGTGGAGCAGCAACTGAGGGCACTTTTTCTTTGGACTTCCATGTTAGATCAATTACTTGTTCGATGGGCATATCCTTATGGATAGAATCATAGGTTTGCACCACTTCGCCGTGTCTGATAGCATGTAAAGTTTTCCACATGCCAACGATTCCTCCCTGTTCGGCCCAGAAAAGATGTTCAGTAATGTCTGTTATACTCCATACATCGGGGTCTGGTTTCCAATGACCCTGGACCTCTGTTATATTAGCTATTCTTTCAAGGTATAGAGAACGAGCCGACCATACGTCGTTAATGAGATTTTGAACAGTATTCATAGTAGTGAGAATTTGTTTTAAGAAAATTCGATAGATTTAAGCAGGTACTTTATTTCTGAATACTTGTGACTCTTGCTTGAATTATTTTTTTCCCATACATAAATATAGAAATTAGAAATATAAAGCGTAAGCCTTAAACTTCCCCTTTGAGTCTATCATCAACGTAGGTGCAGGACATTTAAATGCATTTAAGCAAAAGAAAATAGTGCGAAGCCATTTCTTATTTGTTTTGATCTTTGTAAAATCAATGTCTGGAGCTAAATAAAATTGTCTTACTCGTGGAATATCTGTACGATCAACAGGCGTTCCGGAATCATCATCGACCCATTTGTTTTCAAACCCGCCTAACATTCCATCGGCCCCATAGCCTATAGAAACATTTAACCACCTCGGCAAATTACTTTGCTTGAAAAAAGACCTAAGGTTAGCGCTGAACCAATAAGTTTGTGCATTGTAGTCTTTTAACATTCGTTCATACCAGCTCTGACCAAAAAGATCATCGGCCCGCTTGTTCAACGCAGAATCACCATAATCCTTGTGGTGAAACGAAAATTTGTATTGTATCCGTTGCTCCTTCCACAATAATTCCTGTGAAATAAAAAGCCCGGAGCCGACGATATTAGCTGTCATGTCGCCCCAGCTCCATCCCCATTGAGCCGAATGCGCATCCAGGAATTCAATGACGGTTAAATAAACAGCACCACTAAGACCACCGATGATGGCTGATTGTTTTTGCGATAAGCCCGCCCATCTCCACAACGCAGCTGAAACTCTTCCGGTGTTATAGGCTGTCCAACCGTGACCAAACTTGTCAACCTGTAACCATTCTCCGGCATCATTGAAAGTATGAAAAGACGTATGTGGGTAATCTTTGTACCAGGTATTACTTAAGATAATCAGAGAGCCACCATATGCAACAACGTTGACGGCGCCGACAAATATTTGGCGGTTGGTTTTTTGTTTTTTTGAAAGGAGCGGAGGAGCCGTCGAATCCAGTTGTGCCAAACAGAAATAAGGAGAAAATAAAATAATATAAATAATGCAAATAATGCCGAGCTTTTTACCGAACGTACAAGAGTGCGACGCAAGCGGAGTTCGGCTTTGTACAAGTGCTGACCTCATAAAAAACAAAAATACACTTCATTTACTGTTTAATATCTAAAGGTGAAAATTGTTAACTTTCCGAATGGATGCTCCTGAGGAATCCTTTGGACCTTCGGTACAAATCTCAAATTTAAAATCTCAAATCTTAAATAACTGTATGGATGCAGCAATTCAAGAAAAGATCAAAGTATGGCTGAATGGAAATTTTGATCAGCAAACAAAGGACGAGATAAGCCGCCTTCAAAACGAAAGTCCTGATCAATTAGCGGACGCTTTTTATAAAGATCTGGAATTTGGTACTGGTGGGCTGCGGGGCATCATGGGTGTCGGCACCAACCGGATGAACAAATACACGGTGGGCATGGCAACACAGGGTTATGCTAACTATTTAAAACAAAGCTTTCCCAACGAACAGGTAAGAGTAGCCATTGCTCACGACAGCAGGAACAACAGCCGGTTCTTTGCTGAAACAGCAGCCAATGTTTTTGCAGCGAATGGCATTAAGGTTTTTTTGTTTGATAGCCTCCGGCCCACGCCAGAGCTTTCTTTTGCGATTCGCAATTTAAAATGCCAGGGCGGGGTAGTATGCACCGCTTCTCATAATCCAAAAGAGTATAATGGTTATAAAGCATACTGGGATGATGGAGCACAGCTAGTCCCCCCACATGATAAAAATGTAATTAAGGAAGTAGAGAAGATCGCGTCGGTGGATAATGTAAAATGGACGGGGAACTCGGAAAATCTCACCATCATTGGAAAAGAAATGGATGATGCCTACATGCAGATGGTAAAAGGGCTGAGCGTTTATCCCGAGATTATAAAAAAACAACATGATTTGAAGATCGTGTATACTCCCATTCATGGCAGCGGTATAAAGCTGGTTCCTGGCGTTCTGCAGCTTTTTGGATTTACAAATGTGAATATTGTCAAAGAGCAAATGGAGCCGGATGGAAATTTTCCAACAGTTGGTTATCCGAATCCGGAAGAAAAAGAAACGATGAGCATCGGGTTGAAGAATGCAAAGGAGTTAAATGCGGATATTTTATTGGGCACCGATCCGGATGCCGACAGGGTAGGGATCGGAATAAGAGACAATCACGGGGACTGGGTGTTAATGAACGGGAATCAAACCGCCGTGCTTGCGTTTAATTATATTATTGAAGCGAGAAAAGCAAAAAGGATTGCACAACCAAACGATATGGTGATCAAAACCATTGTCACGACAGATATGATCGACAAGATAGCAGAAGACAGTGGAGTGAAATGTTATAATGTGCTAACCGGTTTCAAATGGATCGCTGAAATGATCCGTGAGAAAGAGGGCAAGGAGAATTACATTATTGGCGGTGAGGAAAGTTTTGGATTAATGATAGGAGACAAGGTTCGTGATAAAGATGCGGTCAGCGCTGTGGCTTTGCTTTGCGAAATGGCCGCCTATGAAAAAGAGAAGGGGAGAAGTCTGTTTGAGAAATTACTTGACCTGTATGTGAAACATGGATTTTATCTTGAAGACCTGATCTCGATTACCAAAAAAGGAATGGATGGGCAAAAACAAATAGCCGCTATGATGGAAGCATTCCGGAATAACCCGCCGCAGAAGATCGATGGGGCACCCATCGCCGAGTTTCTTGATTACGAAAAAGGCGTTGGTAAGAATTTATCTACAGGAGAAACCTGGCAGATCAAATTGCCGAAGTCGAATGTGCTACAATTCATGTTTGCAAATGGGGATAAAATTTCTGCGCGTCCATCGGGAACTGAGCCGAAGATCAAATTTTATTTTAGCGTTAATGCTAAATTGAGTTCAGTCAAAGACTTTGATTCGGTGCACGGACAGTTAAAGGAGAAGCTTCAGAGAATGATCAAGGAGATGAATACTTATTGAGGATTCATTCTTAATTGCGATAGAATTGATACATGTTCGTAGAATAGATAAGGATTACGTGTGCCATCTGTGTATTACTAAGTGTATATGTTTCTACCTGCCTGCGTGATGCCGTCGCCAAAGGCCTGGCTGTCGGTGACCGGCAGGCAGGTCTGGAGAATGACATAAAACAAAAACTTTCTACTTATGAAAAAGCTATCTGCCATCGGCATAATTCTGCTTACCAGTTATTCTTCTTTTTCCCAACAAATTGTTGACCTGGAGGAAAATATCCCTTATGCCTACAACGGGTTTGAATATGGGTTTTACATCAGTAATGAGCGATCGAAAGAGGTGAAGGGTGATGATTATGAACGATACGAGGTCAACTTGTATATCACGAATAAAAGCGGTTGCCTGAAGTTGATCCCTTTTAAAAATTCTTCGACAAAACCCGACGAAGAAATTGTCGTAGGCGAATTCAATTGCAAAAATGCAACCGGTAAACGACTGACCCCCAAGACCGGCAAGATAAATGCAAAAGCATGGTATTCCCAGGTAAAACTCTATGATGAAACGCAATCGTCAAAGTACAGGTTTGTCAATGCAATGGTAGGTTATGCAATCAGGAATGGGGAGACTCTTACGAATAAGATCATTGTCATTGTTCCGAAAGGTGAAAAACCAAAGTTGAGCTGCCGGGCAATTTATTTTCCTGAGTTTTAAAATTTGTTAAGACTCTATTCTGGCTCGTCCATTTTTTTCTGACGCCTTCAGAAATGTATGAGTCACCGATGAAAGTGCTGGACATCGCGTAGATCATCTGATAACAAAGCCATCTTCCTGTTCAAGGGCATGTCTCCCACATTCTACTATGCTAATTAACCAAGATCCAGCTGGCTATTATTTATAAAATTTACCAACGCTGCTGCATTTTTGAGATTTAGCTTCTTGAGGATATTATATCGGTGAACCTCCACTGTTTTAACCGAGATATTTAACGCGTCGGCAATCTCTTTCGAAGAAAAGCCTTTTTTGATAAAAGAAATGATCTCTATTTCTCTTTGGGATAATGCATTAAGCCCTGATTGTTGATCTTCGCCGGCAATAACCTGCTCTGAAAGAATATTTTTTATCTCTTCACAAACATATTTCTTACCGTTGTACACTTCCATGATGGCTTTGAACATCTCCTCTCTAGAAGAGTTTTTTGTGACATAGCCCATGGCTCCCTTCTGCATCATTTTGCGGGCATAAGTCGGTTGTGTATGAAGGGAAACTCCTAAAATTTTTGAGCCCGGTGAAAACTTTCGTATTTGCTGGGTCGCTTCGATCCCATTAATGCCGGGCAGATTTATATCCATGATAACGATAGCGGGCCGGAGATTTTTTGCCATTTCAACCGCGTCCTCCCCGCTACCACATTCGGCAACAACATAAAAACGCGGATCCGAATTAAGAATAAAGCTCCAGGTCTCCCTGACGAGGGTATGATCATCTGCAATAAGGATGGTAATTTTTTCCATAGTTATTAAAAATTCAATTGACTTACAAGACGATGAGGTAATTCAACTACTAACGTGCAGCCTTTTCCTGGGTGAGTGTTAATTGTTAGGTGTCCGCTAAGCAAATATACCCGATTCCTTATATTGTTCAGCCCAGCTCCCTTTTTTGTGGAAAACGCATCGAATCCCTGCCCATTGTCTTTTATAGTTAATTGAACTCTGTTTTTATTATTTGAAAGTTCGATCGTTGTTCGTGTCGCATTGGCATGCCTGATGATATTATTCAAAGCTTCCTGCGCGATGCGAAACAAGGTCAGCTTCTGATTTTCACTTAATACACTTTCATCGATCTTTTCATGAACAAAGACCGCGTGAATTTTCTTGGTCGCGTTTATGCTTTCAACAAGGTCCTCAATTGAATCCAAGAGACCAAGGTCTTCAAGACTGGGGATCATCAGGGATTGTGATAGTTTTCGTATTTCAGTGATTACGCTGATAATATTTTTTGAACTTTTAGCGATCAGTTCATCTTTCAATTCAGGGTTGGCTATCGCAAGATCAAGATAAAGTTTGGTTGTGGTCAGAACCTGGTTGACGTTATCATGCAGCTCTTTACTGATCTCTGTTCTTTCTTTTTCCTGCGTGCTGATAGTTGCTTGTGTGATCGCCTTTTGTTGATTCAACAATTCTTCTTCGAGTCTTTTCTTTTCGGTCACGTCCTGTGCCGCACCTATCATCCTGTATGCTTTGCCGTCTTTGTTTCTCAAAATATAGCCCCGATCATAGATATAAGCGTAATCACCATTTTCCCTTTTGAACCGGTACTCTACATCAAAAATGTTTTCATCTTTTGCGTTGACGATTTTGAGAATAACATTTTGAACTCTCGGCAGATCGTCATAGTGCACTCTCTCAAGCCAGTCGTTGATATGTTTAATGTCCTCATTGTTCGTGGCGCCGTAAACTTTCAATAATCCTTTTGGATCCCTGTACACCTCGTTGTTCTCAAGATTCCAATCCCAAATAAGGTCATGAGTCGCATTTGCAACAATATCGTATCGTTCATTGGCAAGCCGGTATTCTTCGTTTGTTTTCTTTAGTGAGATCTCCGCATTTATTACGGCCGTTACATCAGTGATCATCACCAACCGCGCCATTTGATCATTGTAGATAAAATCATTGGCCCTTACTTCTACGTAGACTTCATCTCCATTTTTCTTTCGATGTTTAAATATGTGTTCGCCTGTTTTATTTTCCGAGGTCGCCTCAGCGGCCTCTTCACCGCAGGTCATTTCTTCATTTGCCTCAATGTCCTCAAAGATCATTGAAAAGAATTCTTCTTTTGAATATCCGTAAAACTCAATCGCTGCAAGGTTTACTTCAAGAAACTTTAATGTCTCAGTATCATAAATCCAGGCGGGGAAAGGGTTATTTTCAAAAAGAAAACGATAAAATTGCCCGGTGTGATTTGATTGCTCGTTTGATGAAATATCTAAAATGGAACTTTGATGGTCAGGCTTTAGTATTTTCTTTCTCGATCGCATTCACGCTAGTTAAGGATGAAGGGCTAAAGTAATTTGTAATCTTAAGATAACAATGAGAGGTTCGTTAAATTTTTGACATTCATTAGGCACCACAACTAAGAGTTTTCACTTGAAATTTTTTAAATATCCTTTCTTAATTGTAACCTTGCACTCTGCATTTAAATAACTTTTCATGCAAAGAGTATTAACTGGATGGCATAGCCCGGCACTAAGTAAAGAGATGCCCGTCGCTGTTTACGGTCATTATGGATTTGCTTTATTATTGGTGCCTACTGCTTCTGCGGATTACCTGGAATATGAACGGTTCCAATTGATGGATTCGTTGCAGCCTCATATTGAAGGAGGAAAAGTAAAAGTTTTTTCCATCAACAGCATCAATAGTGAAAGCTGGATGAATAATCATATGGATCCGCGTCATAAGTCCATACGCCATCAGCAATTCAATGACTATGTTTTTAATGAAGTTATTCCATTCATACGCAGTGAGACAAGTCACGAAACACCGATCCTCACCTGCGGCGCGTCATTTGGTGCACTACATAGTATGAATTTATTTTTAAGACGACCTGACATCATTAATGGAGTCATTGCCATGAGCGGGGTGTATGATCTTACCGAGTATACCAAAGGTTATTTTGACGATGATGTGTATTTCAACAGCCCTATGCATTACATGCCTAACCTTACTGATCATCATGTGCTCGAGCAGATCAGAAGAAGCAGTCACATACACATTTTAACGGGCAGCGGCGCCTATGAAGATCCTTCCAGCAGCGGCCGTTTTGCAAAAATTTTGTACGATAAAAACATTTGGTATGACCTGGATATATGGGGACATGAATGGCCTCACGACTGGAATACATGGAGGACTATGTTGCCTCAGTATCTTGACAGGAAATTTTAAAAACTGCTGCCGCTTAAATAATGAGAGGCGAGCAGATTGATATTCAAATTCCTGACAGGTACTGCTGATTTATATATTTTGCTACTTCAACAAGGTTTTTTGATTTTTCAAACACTTCCAATTGCCTGTCCGCGCCGGTGCCGTTTTCCAGGATCTTGTTTACATATGTCAATCTGTGCCTGCTCCCCAGGTTGTCAACCACGTCATCGACGAAATCTAACAACTCGGCAATGAGGACCCTTGCATTCACCTCCTCTTCTTTTCCAAAATCAATGAGTCTTCCATCAATACCATAACGACTGGCTCTCCACTTGTTTTCGTTGATCAATGCCCGGGAGTATTGGATAAAGTTCATGTTCTGCAAGCGCAACTTATATATCTTAGCGCACACAGCCTGGAATAAGGCAGTTAAGGCGATTGTCTCATCAACTGTCATTGGAACGTCGCAGATCCGGAATTCAACGGTATTAAAAAAAGGATGTACCCGAAGATCCCACCAGATCTTTTTCGCATTATCAATACAATTCGTTTTGACAAGGAGTTTTACATAGTTCTCATACAATTCAATGTTATCAAAGGCTTCCGGAATGCCGGTACGCGGAAATTTATCAAATACTTTTGTACGGAAAGATTTGTAACCTGTCTGTCTTCCCTCCCAAAAAGGCGAATTGGTACTTAGTGCATAGATATGTGGTAAGAAGTATCTTGTCGAATTGGCAATATGATTTGCCATTTCCCTCGTTTCCATCCCCACATGTACATGAAGCCCAAAGATCAAATTGCTGCGGGCTGCTTCCTGCAATTCATTTACGATCTCATTGTAGCGTGCATGATCGGTTATTAATTGGCTTTCCCAGTGACTAAAAGGGTGTGTGCCTGCAGCACCCATAGCAAAGCCAAGCCCATTTGCTATTTCAGCAATCGTTTTTCGTAATTGAGCAACATCTTTATAAGCTTCATCAACATCCGCACATATGTCGGTTCCGACTTCGACCACAGCCTGGTGCATTTCAGCCTTTACTTTATCCTTGATCACTTTCTGTCCTTCATGAACGATCTTCTGCTCATGACTTTTTAATTCATAGGTTGTTGGGTCAAGGACCATGTACTCTTCTTCCACACCAAGAGTAAAGCTTTTGTAGTTGAGAGCCGCCATGCTTGAATCAGGTTTTTGGGATTTGGAGTTTGGAATTGGGTACCTACAAATTACTAATTCATTAATACCGACTTTGCGCTTCTTTTTATATACTCCCCCCAGGTAAGATTGTCCAAACCCTCTTTACATTCCATGGCCCTTTCAATCGCGTAGTTTGCCATTGTTTCCACTACCCACTCAAAATTCTCATCACCTACACTGGTACGCTCGGCGTCTGGCGCGGGATTGCAAAAATCAATGGCGTAGGGAACCCCATCCCGAACGGCCAGCTCCACAGTATTAAAATCGTATCCCAGGTATAGATTGATTTTTAAAACAATTTCCTGCATTTGGGCTAAGCGCTCCTGCGAAGGTTTAAAGTCAGCCACATAGCGTAAATGATGAGGGTTGCGTGGCTCGTATGACATGATGCGAATATATTTTCTTCCAATACAGTAACAGCGGTAATATTCCTTAAAGACTATTTCCTCCTGCAATAACATCACAAGCTGTTCAGTTTCGTTGTGCTTTTCAAAAAACTCATTGGCACTCCTGAGTTTATAAACATTTTTCCATCCTCCGCCTTCAAAGGGCTTCATGTATGCGGGGAAGCCAACATACTTAAACATCGATTCCCAGTCCAGCGGATATTCGAGGTTGCTGAATGATTCATGCGCAGTATCACTCGGCAGTTCACTCGACGGGAGGATCACAGTCCTTGGGACGGGAACACCAATTTGAGTCATCAGGCAATTATTAAAGTATTTATCATCGGCGCTCCACCAAAAAGGGTTGTTGATAACTGCCGTTCCCGTTAATGCCGCATTTTTCAACCACGTGCGGTAAAAAGGGACGTCCTGCGAGATGCGGTCAACGATTACACTATATCCGCTTGGTTCACCCTGTACGGCTTTTGAAATATGCACCGGCTCGGCGCTGATCCCTGGTACATTTTTGCTGTTTATTCTTTCCACGAAGGCAATAGGAAAGCTTCGTTCCTTGCCGAAGAGGATGCCGATCTTTTTCATAAATATTCCTTTAGCCAAATGTATTTTAAAAACTAAGAAGTAAAAATTAAAAAGGATTTTGATTTTTGGTTTTTTACTTTTTAATTTGAAAATTATGCCGCCCACCAGTCTGTCCTCTATTCTGACCGAAAATGTTGTTGTCCATTCTCAGT
>Ga0163163_10001832_pt1 | contig 17941 bp, 18 predicted proteins | sample S65metaG_FD_119766 | JGI IMG/M metagenome (GOLD analysis project Ga0163163, IMG submission 119766) | Switchgrass rhizosphere microbial communities from Kellogg Biological Station, Michigan, USA - S6-5 metaG | ecosystem: Host-associated > Plants > Roots > Rhizosphere > Soil | place: USA... | reverse complement strand
CGGGAGTCTCGTCGGACAACGGCTTCACCATCACCGCGACCCCCGGCGTGATCTACCACCTGGCCAACGACGCCACGCCTCTGGCGCCGGGCTTCCACAGCCTGGGATCCGTTGCGGGCAGCGTCGAGATCCAGGCGAGTGCCGAGGCCCACTACGTGCTCACCGGCACGATCGATTGGAAGTTCGACTTCGTCGCGGCCCAGGAATGCCTGATCAAGGCCGATTTCATCGTGCCGACGACCACCTCGCAGTCGTGCAGCGCGGCCGATGTGCTGACACCGGCGTCCATCACCATCCCGAGCATCGCCGACACGCCTCACGTGACCTACTTCATCGACGGCATCGCGGCGGCGCCCGGCATCCATGTCCTCAAGCCGAAGGCCTATCTGGTGTCAGTAGAGGCCGAACCCGGCTACTTCCTCCAGGGCTACAACGGACCGTGGACGGATGTGCTCGGCTCGGCCGAGCCGTGCGGTGACCTGATCACCCATCCCTTGGTCGACCCCAGCGCGGTCCAGGTGCAGATGGCCTGCTTCGGCGACGGCTCGTACACCCTGTCCAACAACCTGTCGGACGCGGCGGCCCTGGTCTGGACCGTCAACGGCGCGACGCGTTCCCAGGGCACGTACAACGTGAGCAACCCGGGTGCCGTGGTCGTTCACGCAGCTGTCAGTGGTCCGTCCTACGGGCTCGAGGATGGAGCAACGGTCGACTGGACGTTCCACTTCGTTCGTCCGACACGGTGCGACCTCACCACCCTGGCCCTCACCGGTTCGACGCCGACGGGCTGGATCGTTCTCGGCTACCTCCTGTTGGTCTCCGGACTGACCCTGGCCGCGGTGCGCTTCGCGCGGCGCCGGCCGAGCGAGATGTAGCTGCCCCAGACGGCGTCGCCCGCCCCCGTGTGCTGAGACGCGAGGGGCGGGTGACGCTCTCCTCTCCCCGGAGAGACCGAAACACGATGCCCCGTCCCCCAACCCGCCTCGCGGGGACGGGGCGTTCGTGTGCGATCAGGCGGTGGCGCCGTCGGAGTCGCTGAGGCCGGCGTCGACCGCGCGCGCCGCATCGCCGGTCTCGACCTGCACGCCGTACAGCGCCTCCAGCGCGGCGAGAAACTCGGCAGAGCGCCCCTCGGCGGCCAGACGTCTCGCCCGCACCGACGGGGTGTGCACGAGCGCACCGGCCAGATGGCGAAGGGCCTCCTCGGTGCGCGCATCCCCGCCGCGTGCGCGCGAGCGGGCCAGCTCCTGCTCGAGAGCGTCGAACACATAGCGCCGCAGTGCGACGATGCCGGGAGCGGCCTCGGCCTCGGCGCTGAACTCGGCAGCGGCGCTCGAGACCAATTGCTGCGCACCCTCGCCGAGCTCTGAGAGCGGCGCATGCAGGGCGAGGAGCTCCAGGTCCAGCAGCTCGACACCGGGCAATTGCGCGACCGCCGGGTCGACGTTGCGGGGCAGGCCGAGGTCGACGATCAGTCGGCGTGCGGCATCCGGGATGTCCTCGGGCGTCACCGTGTACCGGGCCGTGCAGGTGAGCACGATCTCGGCTCCGGCGATGGCGACCGCCAGTTCGTGCTCCGCGCGCACGTCGTAACGCGCCGCGAAGGCGTCAGCCCGGTCGGTGGCCGAGAACACCCGGATGTCGCGCGCACCGCGCGCCCGAAGCGCAGCGATCGCGGTGGCGGCATAGCGCCCAGTTCCCACGACGAGCACGGGCACCGTGCGCCAGTCCGCAACGCGGGATGCTGCCAGGTCGAGCGCGAGCCGGACCATGGACCGCCCAGCCCCGCCGAGATCGGCCGTTTTCCGCACCCGGCGCGAGGTGTGCGCCGCGCGCTGGAACGCCTGCTCGAGGGCACTGCTGGTCGTGCCTTCTGCCCGGGCGGTCGTCAGGGCGCGCTGCACCTGTCCACTGATCTCGTCCTCGCCCACGACGACAGACTCGAGGCCCGCGCTGACCGCGAAGAGGTGACGGATCGCTTCCTCACCGTGCAGCAGCTCGGCGCCGCGCCGCAATTCCTGGGCGTCCTCACCCACCGAGCGGGAGAGCGCGGCGAAGACCAGGTCAGCCGACCAGGCGGGATCGTGCGAGGGGGCGTCGTCGACATCCAGGTAGGCCTCGAAGCGGTTGCAGGTGGCGAGCACGACAGCGCCATGCACGGCGGGATCCGCCGCGATCAGATCGGCAGCGGTCGTCGAAACGTCGCGGGACACGCGATCGAGGAGGTCGAAGTCGGCGGTGCGATGGCTCGCCGTCACGCACAGAAGCACACCTTCATCGTAGGCACTGCCCGGCTGAATGCCCACCGGGGTTCGCCTAGCCTGGAAGGGTGCCAGACCATTCCGCTCCGACCGGCTCGCCGTCGACCGGCAGCCCCCTGCCGGCCGATCACCCGCTGCGCGACGGGCGCACCTCGCGGGCGCCGCTGATCAGGGCGTACCGGGGCGATCGTCCGGAGACACCGCCCGTCTGGTTCATGCGGCAGGCCGGGCGCTCGTTGCCCGAGTACCGCGAGCTGCGGCTCGGCACCGAGATGCTGGATGCCTGCCTGACCCCCGAACTCGCCAGCGAGATCACGCTGCAGCCGGTCCGCAGGCACGGGGTCGACGCGGCGATCTTCTTCAGCGACATCGTCGTGCCGGTCAAGCTCGCGGGCGTCGATGTGCAGATCGTTCCGGGACGCGGCCCGGTGTTCGACTCGCCGATCCGCACCGCCTCGGACGTGCTGCGCCTGCCACCGCTCGACCCGGATGCCCTCGATCCGATCCGCGAGGCGGTCGCGATGACGGTCGCGCAGCTCGGCGGCACCCCGCTCATCGCGTTCGGCGGCGCCCCGTTCACGCTGGCGTCGTACCTGGTCGAGGGCGGCCCGTCGAAGGACCAGCTGCGCGCCCGCACCATGATGTACGCCGACCCGCACAGCTGGGCGGCGCTGCTGAACTGGTGCGCCGATGTCACGGGGGCGTTCCTGCGGGCGCAGGTGGATGCCGGCGCGAGCGCGGCGCAGCTGTTCGACTCGTGGGTGGGCTCGCTCTCGCGCCGCGACTACCAGCGCCGGGTGCTCCCGCACTCGGAGCGAGCGCTGAGCGCGCTGCGGGGGCTCGACGTGCCGAAGGTGCATTTCGGCGTCGGAAGCGCCGAGGTGCTCGACCTGATGGCGGGCATCGCCGACGTCGTCGGGGTCGACTGGCGCCTGCCGCTCGACGGGGCGAGCATCCGACTCGGCGACGCAGTACCGCTGCAGGGCAACATCGATCCGGCGCTGCTCGCCGCCCCCTGGCCGACGCTGGCGGCGCATGTGCGTGACGTCCTCGAACGGGGCGCGACCGCGCCGGCCCACGTGGTGAACCTCGGGCACGGCGTTCCGCCCGAGACCGATCCCGACGTGCTGACCCGGATCGTCGAACTCGTGCACGAGCTGGGCTGATGCCGATGCGCGAGCCGCAGCCGCCTGTGATCGTGATCGGCGCGGGGATCGCCGGCCTGGTGGCTGCGCGCCGACTCGTGCTCGGCGGGCGCGACGTGGTGGTGCTGGAGGCGTCCGATCGCGCGGGGGGCCAACTCGCGCGCCACACCGTCGGGGGCATCGAACTGGATGCCGGCGCCGAGTCGTTCGCGACCCGCGGCGGCACCGTTGCCGGCTTGGCCGGTCGTCTGGGCCTCGCCGACGAGATCGTGTTGCCCGCGCAACTCCCGGCCTGGCTGTACCGGGCCGACGGCACGGCGATGCCGCTGCCCGCGACCAGCCTGCTCGGCATCCCCTCGGTTGCGCTCGCTCAGGACGTCATCGACGCGATCGGCATGCGCGCCGCGTTCCGGGCGTCGCTCGACCTGCTCATGCCGGCGCCCATCGGCGCCAAGTCCGAGACGCTCGGCGAGCTCGTGCGGCGCAGGATGGGCCCGGCCGTGCTCGAACAACTGGTCGCGCCGGTGGTGCGCGGCGTGCACTCGGCAGACCCCGACGAGCTCCCGCTGGATCGAGCAGCCCCCGGTCTGCGTTCCGCCCTCTCGCGGGAGGGCTCGCTGTCGCACGCGGTGGCGAGTCTGCGCGAGCGGTCGCCCGCGGGTTCGCAGGTCGCGGGCATCCGCGGCGGCATCGTCGTGCTGATCGACCGACTTCTCGCCGACCTCGAGCGGTTCGGCGTGCCCGTCCGCCTCGGCGTAACGATCGACGAGGTCGCGCCGGACGGCGTTCGCGCCGACGGCGAACGGCTGCACGGCGAGGTCCTGGTCGCGGCCCCGGGGGTCGCCGCCGAGCGCAGCCCGGGCCGCAGCATCACCCTCGTCACCCTCGTCGTCGACCAGCCCGAACTGGCCATCGGGCCGCGCGGGACAGGCGTGCTGGTCGAGCTCGGTGCGCCCGGTGTCGTGGCGCGCGCGCTCACCCACCTGACGGTGAAGTGGCCGTGGCTTGCCGAGCGCGCGGGTGGGCTCCAGGCTCTTCGCCTCTCCTACGACAGCACAACGGGAGACGAGCGAGCCGACATCTCGCGGGCCGTCGCCGACGCCGGGACGCTGCTCGGCATCCCGCTGAATGACCCTGTCGACACCGACGCGGTGACCTGGGAACGGGCCGTGCCTCGAAAGCATGCCGTTGACGGAATGCACTACGTCGGCGAGGCTGGTTCTGGCACCGGACTTGCCGCGGTGATCGGGCAGGCGGAGTCCGAGGCCGAACGTCTGCTGGGAATTCGCCCGGAGGGCGAGGGCTAGGCTGGACCGATCAGCCATCAAGGAATGGGAGAGTTCCATGAAAGGCAAGATCCTCTTCGTTGCCGGACTCGGTCTCGGCTACGTGCTGGGAACCCGCGCGGGCCGCGAGAAGTATGAGCAACTGAAGACCGCGGCCATGAAGTTCTGGAACGACCCGCGCGTGCAGCGCCAGGTCGACGCCGCCGAGACCTTCGTCAAAGAGAAGGCGCCCGACGTCGCGGAGTTCGTGAGCGACAACGCCAAGAAGGTGGTCTCGCAGGTGACCGGCAAGAAGCCGGGCGCCCGTGCGACCTCGGCGAGCACCTCGACCGCTGCCAAGTCGGGCACCACGAAGTCCAGCTGATCGGCGCCTGAGTCGTGTCTCAGACCGGATCGTCCCGACCGCCGAACCCGCCGCGGCCCAAGCGCTCGCTGCTGTCGCTCGTCACCGACATCCCGGCTCTCATCCAAGAGCTGTTCCACCGCGAGGTGGAGCTTCTCAAGGCGGAGCTGTTCGCCAAGCTCAAGGCCCTGGGTGTCGGCGCCGGGCTGCTCGGAGGCGCGCTGGTCGTGCTGCTGTTCATGATCGGCGTCCTGCTCACGTCGGCCGTTCTCGCGCTGTCGTTGGTGCTGCCGGGATGGCTGGCGGCACTGATCGTCGCGGCGTTCCTGCTGATCGTGGCCGGCATCCTGGCACTCATCGGGTACCGGATCCTCAAGCGGGGAATCCCGCCGATACCGACCGAGTCGATCGACAGCTTGCAGAAGGACTACCGAGCAATCAGAGGAATCGGAAAGCGAGGAACATCATGACCACCCCCATCAGCTCCAAGGCCGAGGCGGCCAAGGCTCAGGCGCAGAAGGCGCGCGATGAGCTCGCCGCGACGCTCGACGCCATCGAAGACAAGTTCAACGTGCCCAAGCGTGTGACCGAGCTGGGCGAGAAGGCCGCGGCGGCGTACCGCCAGAACCCGGTCCCGTGGATCATCGGCGGCGCGGCCGTCGCGGTCATCGCCGTCGGCTTGGTCGCCTGGGCGATCTTCAGCGGCGACGACGACTGACCCCGGGCGGTCGGCCGCCGATTCGCTCCCGCGTCTCGGGCAGGGGAGGATGGGACGGTGAGCACCGGCTCGAACCCTCCTTCTGACCAGAGCGTCGCCGACCCCGGGTACACCCTGTGGGCGGTGCTGCGGCGCGACGCGCCCACAGCTCGGCGCGCGGAGTCGAGCGGTGAGCCGCTCGCCGAAGCGATCCGCTCGGTGGAGGAGACCGGCGCCGTCGTGCGCGGCCTCTACGACGTGTCGGGATTGCGAGCCGACGCCGATCTGATGGTCTGGCTCACCGGCGGCTCTGCCGACGGCCTCCAGCGCGCGCTCCGTACCCTGCGCCGCAGCGCCGAGCTCGCGCCGCTGCTTCCGACCTGGAATGTGCTCGGCGTGCACCGCGAGGCCGAGTTCAGCCGCAGCCACGCTCCCGCGTTCCTGCGCGGCCTGCCCCCGAAGCCCTGGCTGACGGTCTATCCCTTCGTGCGCAGCTACGAGTGGTACCTGCTGCCCGAAGAAGAGCGGCGCACGATGCTGGCCGACCACGGACGGGCGGGCGGTGCCTATCCCCAGGTGCAGACCAACACGGTCGCCGCGTTCGCGCTCGGCGACTACGAGTGGATCCTGGCCCTCGAGGCCGATGACCCCGTCGACCTGGTCGACCTGATGCGCCATCTGCGCGGAACCGAAGCACGCAGGCACGTGCGCGAAGAGGTCCCGTTCTTCACCGGACGGCGCGTGAGCGTCGACGAGGTCCCCGAGATCCTGGCATGAGCGACGTGACCGACCGAGTGCTGTTCGCGACGGATGCCGCGGCATCCGGTGCCGAGCACGTCGAGACCGCCGTTGCCTACGACGCGATCGTGCTGGCGGGCTTCGGGGGCCCGGAGGGTCAGGACGACGTGATCCCGTTCCTGCGCAACGTGACGCGAGGCCGCGGCATCCCCGATGAGCGGCTCGAAGAGGTGGCGCACCACTACCGGCACTTCGGTGGCGTGAGCCCGATCAACGCGCAGAACCGCGCCCTCAAGGCAGCGCTCGAGGCCGAGCTGGCATCCCGCGGCATCGAGCTGCCGGTGCTCTGGGGCAACCGCAACTGGGATCCGTACTTGCGCGAGGCGCTCGAGGAGGCGGCCGAGCGCGGCTTCACGCGTCTCATCGGTCTGGCCACCAGTGCGTACAGCTCGTACTCCAGCTGCCGGCAGTACCGGGAAGACTTCGCTGGTGCCCTGGAGCAGACCGGCCTCGGCGACCGCATCCAGATCGACAAGGTGCGGCAGTTCTTCGACCACCCCGGATTCGTCGAACCCTTCGTCGACGGCCTGCGTACCGCCGTGGCCGACTTCGTGGAGCGCGGGATCGACCGGGGCGCGATCCGCATCCTGTTCTCGACCCACAGCATCCCGACGGCGGATGCCGAGCGAAGTGGACCCCGAGATCGCGACTTCGGCGAGGGCGGCGCATACGCCGCGCAGCACAGGGCGGTTGCGGAGGTCGTCGTGCGCGAGGCCGGCGTCGACATCCCGTGGCAGCTCGTCTACCAGAGCCGCTCCGGCCCGCCGAGCCAGCCCTGGCTCGAGCCCGACGTCAACGACGTGGTGGCCGGCTTCGCACAGGAGGGGGTCGAGGCGGTCATCATCGTTCCGCTCGGATTCGTGAGCGACCACATGGAGGTGCTCTGGGATCTCGACACCGAGGCGGCCGAAGCGGCCGAGGCGCACGGCATGGCCGTCATCCGGACGCCGACGCCCGGAACGCATCCCGCCTACGTGCGCGGACTGGTCGACCTCGTACTCGAGCGGGTCAACGGGACGCCGACCGAGGAGCGCTCCGCGCTGACCCCGTTCGGTCCCTGGTACGACGTGTGCCGCCCCGGCTGCTGCGAGAACGCCCGGCTCGGCTTCAAGCCCGCCATCGCGGGGGTGGCGCCGTGAGCGGCGCACGGAAACGCAGCGGCGCCGTGAGCGGCGCACGAGCGGGCAGGGTGGCGCCGTGAGGATCGGCACCCGCGGAAGCGCCCTGGCCCTGGCGCAGGCGCAGACCGTCGCGTCGGCGCTCGGCGGCGAGCTCGTCGTCATCCACTCGGAGGGCGACCGCTCGGCAGCGTCCCTCGCCTCGCTCGGTGGCGCCGGCATCTTCGCCGCGGCCCTGCGCGAGGCCCTGCTGGCCGGCGAGGTGGATGCCGTCGTGCACTCGTACAAAGACCTCCCGACCGCGCCGATCCCGGGCCTCGCGATCGCGGCCGTGCCGAAGCGCGCGGACGCCCGCGACGCCCTCTGCGCCCGCGACGGCCTCACCCTCGCGCAGCTGCCCGCCGGGTCGCGGATCGGAACCGGCTCGCCGCGCCGCCGGGCCCAACTGCTCTCGCGCCGTTCGGATCTGGACATCGTCGACCTGCGCGGCAACGTCGACACCCGGCTCGGCCGAGTCGGCGACGACGACCCGGAACGGCACCTCGACGCGGTCGTGCTCGCGGCGGCCGGACTCGACAGACTGGGCAGACTCGAGGCCATCACCGAGTATTTCGGGATCGACCCGTGGCCGACCGCTCCCGCCCAGGGCGCGCTCGCGGTCGAGACGCGCGCCGGCGACGAGAAGACGGTGGCCCGGGTGAACCACGCGCCATCACGGCTGACCGCCGAGGCCGAGCGCGCGGTGCTCGCGCTGCTCGAGGCTGGGTGTTCTGCGCCGATCGGCGCCCACGCGATCGTCGATGATGGGCTCATGTTCCTGAGCGCGCGGGTCTACCGCGAGGACGGCAGCGAACAGCTGACGAGCTCGCACGCGCTGTATCCCGAGGATTCGAGCGACCCCGTCGGCGAGCTCGCCAAACGGGTCGCAGACGAACTGCTGGCGAGCGGTGCTGCCGAGCTCGCTCCGTTGGGCGCGAGCCGCAGCATCCAGGGGCCAGGAGGCACCGAGTGAACGCCGCAGCCCCGGTGAAGCCGCTGGCCGGCTGGCGGGTTCTGGTGCCCCGCGGCGGCAAATGGGGCGACGCGGTCGCGGCGACCCTGCGCGGATTCGGCGCGATCCCGGTCATCGCTCCGTTGATCAACTTCGCCGGGGCCGAAGATCCGAACGCTCTGGCCAACGCCCTGCACGAACTCGGCGACGGCCAGTTCGACTGGATCGTCATCACCAGCGCGACCACGGTCGACGTGCTGACCAGCCAGGGCACGCGCGTGCCCGATTCCACCCGCATCGCCGCGGTGGGCGAGACCACGGCGGCCGCCCTCGCACTGGCGGGATACCGGGTCGACTTCGTGCCCAGCTCCGACAATTCGGCGCGCGGGTTGGTCAAGGAGTGGCCGGCGAGCGACATCAAGGGCCGGGTGCTGATTCCCCAGTCCGACATCGCCGAGCCGACACTCGTCGCGGGGCTCTCGAAGCTCGGTTTCGCGGTCGAGTTCGTCACCGCCTATCGCACGATGGGGGTGCCGGTGACCTCCGATGTGGCGATGGATGTCGCATCCGGCCGCATCCGCGCCGTGCTGGTCACCTCGGGCAGTGTCGCCCGGCAGATCGCGGCCCAGCTCGCTCCGCTCCCCGAGGAGACCGTCGTGGCTTGCATCGGTCCGCGCACGGCGTTCGATGCGCGCGCAGCCGGCCTCCCGGTGCACGTGATCGCCGAGGAGCGCTCGGCGGACTCGCTCATCGAGGCGCTGGTGGAATACGCGGAGGAGGAATGAACGCCGAGCGCACCGGTGCCGGCCCGGAGCCCGCGCTTCCCGGCCAGGTGACCCCCGGGATCCGGCCACGGCGCCTGCGCGCGACGCCGGCCATGCGCCGGCTGACCCAGCAGACCCGGGTGCATCCGGCCGAGTTGATCCTGCCGATGTTCATCCGCGAAGGAGTCAGCGAGCCGGTTCCTGTCGGCTCGATGCCCGGGGTGGTCCAGCACTCGCTCGACTCCTTCCGTGCCGAGTTGCAGCGAGCCGCGCGGGCGGGCATCGGCGGCGTGATGCTCTTCGGGGTCCCCGGCCACAAGGACGCGACCGGCACGGGTGCGACCGACCCTGACGGCATCCTGAATGCGGCGACCCGCATCGCGGTCGCGGAGGTTGGCGACGCCCTGGTCGTGCAGACCGACCTCTGCCTCGACGAGTTCACCGATCACGGCCACTGCGGCGTGCTGGATGCTGCGGGCCGCGTCGACAACGACGCCAGCCTGGTGCGCTACCGCGAGATGGGTGTCGCGCAGGCCGAGGCCGGATCGGCCCTTCTCGGACTCAGCGGCATGATGGACGGCCAGGTGCGCGCCGTGCGCGATGCGCTCGACGCGGCAGGCCACTCCGACACGGCGATCCTCGGCTACGCGGCGAAGTACGCCTCGGCGTTCTACGGGCCCTTCCGCGAGGCGGTCGCGTCGTCGCTGCACGGCGACCGCCGCAGCTATCAACTCGATCCCGCGAATCGGCGAGAGGGCGCGCGCGAGGTGCTGCTCGATGTCGAGGAGGGTGCGGATGTCGTGATGGTCAAGCCCGCGATGTCGTACCTCGACGTGCTGGCGGATGCCGCGGCTTCGAGTCCCGTCCCGGTGTGGGCATACCAGGTCAGCGGCGAGTACGCGATGGTCGAGGCGGCCGCGGCGCACGGCTGGATCGACCGCGAACGCGCGATCGACGAGACGTTGACCAGCATCCGCCGGGCGGGGGCCGAGGCGGTGCTGAGCTACTGGGCCATCGAGGCCGCCGAGAGGTGGTCGCGGGCATGAATGCCGCGCTCGACGGGAGTACGACGGGCAGCATCCGCGCCGTCGGGAACGACGCCGCGTTCGCACGCGCGAAGGCCGCCATCCCCGGAGGAGTGAACTCGCCGGTGCGGGCGTTCGGCTCGGTCGGCGGAACCCCGCGCTTCCTGGTCTCCGCTCGCGGCGCCATGGTCACCGATGTCGAAGGACGCGACTACGTCGACCTCGTGATGTCGTGGGGGCCTGCGTTGCTCGGGCACGCGCATCCCGCCGTCGTCGAGGCGGTGCGGCAGGCCGCCGGGCGCGGGTTGAGCTTCGGTGCCTCGACGCCGGCAGAGACCGAACTGGCCGAGTTGGTGCGCAGCCGGCTCTGCGTCGATGGCACCCGCGGCATCGACAAGCTCCGCCTGGTCTCGACCGGCACCGAGGCGACGATGACCGCGATCCGGTTGGCGCGCGGCGCGACCGGACGCGATCTGTTCATCAAGTTCGCCGGGCACTACCACGGGCACTCCGATGGGCTGCTTGCCGAGGCCGGATCGGGCGTCGCGACACTGGGCCTCCCCGGGTCGGCCGGTGTTCCGGATGCCGTCGCCGCGCTGACGCTCGTGCTGCCGTACAACGATCTCGATGCGGTCCGCGCGGCGTTCGCGGCGCATCCGGGCCGGATCGCTGCCCTGATCACCGAGGCCGCAGGAGCCAACGCGGGCGTGCTTGCCCCGACCCGGGGCTTCAACCGGGCCCTCGCGACGATCGCCCGCGAGAACGGCGCGCTGCTGATCCTGGATGAGGTGCTCACCGGATTCCGCGTAGGTCCGGCCGGCTGGTGGGGCCTCGAGGCCGCGCGGGTGGTGCCCGATGGCGCCGGCTGGACGCCCGACCTGGTGACCTTCGGCAAGGTGCTCGGAGGCGGCCTGCCGCTCGCCGCGATCGGCGGACGGGCCGAGCTGCTCGACCAGCTCGCGCCTCTGGGCCCGGTGTATCAGGCGGGCACGTTGAGCGGCAACCCGCTCGCGGTGGCGGCCGGCATCGCGACTCTGACGAACGCGACGCCCGAGCTGTACGCGCGCGTGGACCGGGCGGCGGATGCCGTGGCCGGCGCCCTGCACGACGCTCTCGACGCCGAAGGGGTCGCCCACGTCATCCCGCGCGCCGGCAGCCTGTTCTCGCTCGCGTTCCGAGCCGAGCCCGTTCGCGACTACGTGGACGCGCAGGCTCAGGATTCATGGCGCTACCCGCCGTTCTTCCACGCCATGCTCGACGCCGGCGTGAGCCTGCCGCCGAGCGTGTTCGAGGCCTGGTTCCTCTCGGCGGCCCACGACCACGGCGCCGTCGAGCGCATCGTCGGGGCACTTCCCGCCGCGGCGCGAGCCGCCGCCGAAGCGCGGTCTCCAGCCTGAGTGCCGGCGGTCAGCAGCTCTTCAGGGCCGCCACGGCAGAGGTGAGCGTGGCAGAACCGCCCAGCAGTGTGACCTGTGTCGCGCCGAGGAAATGGATGGCGGCGAGCGTCGAGGCGGGAACGCAGTTCGTGGGCACGACGAACAGCGGAGCCTTGATCGCGCCGGCCCATGCCGAGCCTCCCAGGGCGTCGGGGAAAGTGAGGCCGGTGCTGAGGAAGACGTGGTCGGCGGTTCGGTATGCGCCCAGACTGACCGCGGTCGACGCGGCGTAACGGTCCACACCGGCTGAGCGCGTGGTGGGAGCGATCAGATTGAGCCGGGCCTCGATCGCCGGGCTCACCGACCCGGTGCCCCCCGCGACGACGATATGCGAGGGATGAAGCGCGGTGATCGTGGCGATCGATGCCGCGTCGAGCCCTGCCGTGTTCGAACCGTTGACCAGCAGGACCGCGGCTCCCGTGGGCCCGCCTGCGGCGGCAGCGGACAGGGCGTCCGGGAAGGTGGCGCCCGTGGCGATGTAGACGGTGTCGGCCCCGGTCGAGAACTCCGATTCCACGATCGATCGTGACGCGGCATACCGATCGATCCCGGCCAGGCGCACGATGTTCGGCTGGATCTGCGCGAGCGAGTTGTAGACCGTCTCGGACACCGATCCCGTGCCGCCGACGACGATGATCCGGCCCGGATGCAGCGCCGTGATCTCGGCGGCGACCGCCGAACTGAGCGAGTGGGGATCCGTCAGGAGCACCGGCGAGTGGTTCTTGGAGGCGGCCGCTCCGGCCGACAAGGCGTCGGGAAAGTTGAGTCCGGTCGCGACGTAGACGTCGGGAGCACCGGACGGGTATGCCTGCTGCGCGATGTTGATGGCGACGGCATAGCGGTCGTCACCCCCGATGCGATCGATCGTGATACCCAGAGTCGCGAGGTGGTCGTGGAAGGCGGTGCCTTCCGGCGCACGCGGCGTGAATGTCGAGAGGTTCGAGATGAGCGAATAGAGATTGGCTGCCGTACCGTCCGAGGAATCCGTGACCCACCAGGCCCATGGCGCGTATCCGATGTTGTGCGCATCGGCCCACGTCATGAACGCCGTCAAGAAGCTCGAGCCGCCGTCGGTCTCGCCGAACTCGGTGGCGATCACGGGAACGCTCGCCGCAACCGGCAGCACCTGGGATGCCCAGCACGTCGAGTCCGAGCAGCCCTGTCCCGGGTAGTTGTGCCAGGAGGCGATCAGCTGCCGGTCGTTCGGCTTGTTCGCCAGCCATCCCGTGAGGTCGTTCGCGTAGTTGAGCCCGTCGAGCAGGATCGGCTGCGTCGCGCCCGTCGCGCGGATTGCGGAAACCAGGGTGGCCTGTCCGACCGCGGTGAATGTGGTGGTGCCGATAGGGCTCTGATCGTTCGCGACCGGGACCTGGCATCCCCCGTTCAGCCAGCAGGACCAGCTCACCGTTCGCGTGCCGCGCGAGTACGGCTCGTTGAAGGTCTCGAACATGACCGACTTCGAATTCTTGAAGAAGGTCGCGACCGAGGTCCAGAAGGTGGTCGACTGCGAATCGGGCATCGCGCGCTGCCCATCGGCCGACGACCCGGTGGGCGCGGTCCAATGCAGATCGAGAATGACGGCGAGCCCCGCCGCGTTGAGCGTCCCCACCCATGCCGCGAGCGCCGACTTGTAGCCATTCACCGTGATGGGTGACCGCGGAGCGCCGTCGACGCCCAACCAGCAATCCTGATTGAGCGGAATCCGCACCGCGTTGATGCCCCAGGCGAGCATCGCATTCGCGGCGGCTGTCGTCGCGCCATCGGCCGAGTTTCCCCAGCCTTGCTGGCAGGCGTATTCGAAGCTCGGCCAGTTGACCGCGTGAACGATCATCGACGTCCCGGTCCGCGAGTTCACGATGGTGTTGCCCGAGACGACGGGGATGGGAGCGATGCTCTTGCTGTCATCGGCGGCCACCGCCGGCGTGGTGCTTGCGCTGGTTTTCGGGCTCGGCACCGTCGCGTACCTGCCGAAGTCCTGCGTGAAGTAGGTCTGACCGTTCGCCTCGTAGTAGCCGATTCCGATCGCGTTGTACGACCCCATGATGTTGGCGTAGTGGCCGGCCGACTGGTGCCAGGCTTCGACGACGGTCGTGTAGCTGTAGCCCATCGCGATGTTCTCACCGGCGGCGGTCCAGCCCGACGGGATCTGGGTCGAGTAGTTCGGGTTGTGCGTCATGCTGCCGGCGGCGTACATCGCGGCCGACCAGTTCTGCGCGACGGTGTCCATGGCGGTGCTCTCGGTCAGCGGCGCCAGGCCGCCCGCGACACGGAGCGCGTTGGTATCGGACAGGATCCGAGCGACGGCATCGGCGATCGTGACCGTGGCCGCGGCCTGAGCAGGCTGCGGAACAGCGACAGCCCCGAGTACGACAGCGACCATCGCAACGACGCCGACCATCCAGCGACGAAACCCCGACACAGATCTAACCACCATGTTGCGGTGCCCCCCCGAGCCTCGCACAACCGCCCCCCCACCGAGGCACGGTCTCACACTAGGTCAGGGGGCGGTTCCGCGGCCTTCCCCCGAGCGGGGGGTGGGAGGGTCAGGCGGTGGTGATGGCGATGATGAGGAAGACCAGCCCGATCAACGGCGCCGTGCCCTGGAACGCGGCGGCGCGGGCCAGCTTCGGGTTCGAGAACAGCAGCACGACGGCCGCGAGCAGCATGCTCAGCAGGACGAAGATCGACAGTGCTGCGCCCGCCTGGTGGACGCTGCTGGACGAGAGCATCACCAGTCCGGCTCCGGCCCCGAGTGCCAGGAAGACGTTGTAGAAGCCCTGGTTGTAGGCCATGGGGCGCAGGACATCCGCCTCGTCCTGGGTCTTGACGCCGAAGCGCTTCCAGGTGCTGGGGCGGTTCCAGAGCACGCTCTCGAACAGGAAGATGGCGACGTGGATCAGGGCGGCGATGCCGACGAAGACCGCGCCGATGATCAGGAAGACGGTGCTCATGCCGTCAGTGTGGCACAGCGGGCTTGGCGGAGAGCTCAGCCGAAGAGCACTGCCGCCTCGTCGTAGCGGCTCTGCGGCACCACCTTGAGGCGGCCGAGCGCGTCTTCGAAAGGCACGTGGACGATCTGCGTGCCGCGCAGCGCGACCATGCGCCCCCAGTGCCCCGAGCGGATCGACTCGATGGCGGCCATGCCGTATCGGGTCGCCAGGACCCGGTCGTATGCGGTGGGCGTGCCGCCGCGCTGGATGTGACCGAGCGTGGTCGCCCGCGTCTCGATCCCGGTGCGCTGCTCGATCTCGGGCGCGAGCTGATCGCCGATCCCTCCCAGCCGCGGTCGCCCGAAGGCGTCAAGGCCGCGCTCGGAGTGGGCGTCGTCCATGGTGTCGAGCTTGAATCCCTCGGCGACACAGATCAGCGGGGCCCGCCCGCGGTCCCGTGCCGACTCAGCCCACTCGCAGATCTGGTCGATGGAGGTCTTCTGCTCGGGGATCAGGATGGCGTGGGCGCCGGCGGCCATGCCCGAGTGCAGCGCGATCCACCCGACGTGCCGCCCCATCACCTCGGCGATCATGCACCGGGCGTGCGAGTCGCCCGTCGTGCGCAGCCGGTCCATCGCTTCGGTGGCGATCTGCACCGCCGTGTCGAACCCGAAGGTGTAGTCGGTGGCCGAGAGGTCGTTGTCGATCGTCTTGGGGACGCCCACGATCTTGATGCCGGCATCCGTCAACCGTTTTGCGGCAGCGAGTGTGCCTTCCCCGCCGATCGCGATCAGCGAGTCGATGCCGTTCTCCTCCATCACCTCGGCGACGCGGTCGGCTCCGCCGCCGCTCTCGAAGGGGTTGGTGCGGGAGGTGCCGAGGATCGTGCCGCCCTGCTTCGAGATCCCCATCACCTGGGGGAGTGCCAGCGGCATGATGTCGCCGTCGATGACGCCCTTCCAGCCGTTGCGGAATCCGACGAACTCCAGATCGTGCAGCCGGATGCCGGTGAAGACGGCCGCGCGGATGACCGCGTTCAGGCCGGGGCAGTCGCCGCCGCTCGTGAGAATGCCGATGCTCATGAGTCAATCCTGCCGTGTTTCGAGGCGGCAGATTTGCGTGTCGCGGAACGGGAGCGCCAAGTGCTCGCTAGGGTCGCACCAACTCGCGACTCCGTCGCGGGTTCCCCGTTAGACGACAGGAGTCCCGCATGACAAGTCCCGCCGTTACGCCCCCGGCCGCCGCCCCGGCCTCATCCGCCGGAAAGACCCTCGGGGTCGTCGGTCTGGTCTTCGCTTTCCTGTTCGCGCCGCTCGGCCTGATCCTGAGCATCGTGGCGAAGGTGCAATCCCGCGGCGCGGGTGTGAAGAACACGCCATCCACGGTCGGCATCGTGCTCAGCATCATTTTCATCGTCGGGTACATCCTGCTTTTCGTCACCGTGATCGGCGGTCTGCTCGGCGGATGCGCGCAACTCGGTCCCGGCGTCCACGACGTCAACGGCGTCACCCTCACCTGCTCCTAGGAGCCCCTCTCGGCGCGGGCGGCGAGTTCTTGGTCGCCCGCGCTGCCTAGGCTCGCACCGATGGACCCCCTCCGCACCCGCTACGAACCACACCGCGAGGTGTCGCTGCGCCTCACGCTGGGTCCGCTCGCGCAGGGCAGTACCGACCCGACGATCCAGCGGGACGCCGCGGGTCTCTGGCTCACCATGGCGACACCGGCGGGCGCCGCAACCCTGCACCTGACCTCCCGCGCCGGCGGGGTGGACGCCACCGCGTGGGGCCCGGGCGCGGAGCACGCCATCGCCGGGGTTCCGGCGCTGCTCGGCGCCGAGGATGACGACACCGGGTTCGATCCCGGCAAGCATCCGCTCGTCGCCGAGCTGCATCACCGCACCCCCGGGCTTCGGCTCACGCGCGCTGCACGCATCCTGCCGTTCCTCATTCCGACCGTGCTAGCGCAGAAGGTCACCGGGATCGAGGCCAAACGGGCCTGGCGCGAACTGGTGCGGCGGCACGGCGAACCCGCCCCCGGTCTCGCTCCGCTCGGCATGCGAGTGGCACCCTCGGCAGCGGTCTGGCGCCGCGTGCCCTCGTGGGAGTGGCACCGCGCAGGGGTCGGACCGCAACGCGCGGATACCGTCATGCGCATCGCGAGGGTCGGGGAGTCTCTCGAACGCGCCGTCGACGACCCGATCGCCCACGCGCTGCACAAGCTGCGGAGCATCCCGGGCGTCGGCGCGTGGACGGCTGCCGAGACCGTGCAGCGCTCGCACGGCGACCCGGATGCCGTGAGCATCGGCGACTTCCACCTCAGCAAGGCGGTCGGCTGGGCCCTGATCGGCGAGCGCGTCGACGACGACGGAATGATGGAGCTGCTCGAGCCGTGGCGCGGCCATCGGCAGAGGGTCGTGCGGCTCATCGAGGCATCGGGTATCGGCTACGAACGCCACGGACCTCGCATGACGATCGTCGACAACCGCCGCCGCTGAGCGACGAGGCGGAGCGCGGGCGGCCGGCAGGCGAGAATGGCACCGTGAACCTCATCTTCCGCCTGCTCTGGTTGCGCCTGACCGTCGGCCGGAAGCCACCATTGGGCTTCCACGACGTCGACCGGCTGCCGATGCGCGCCCGCTGGACCGACCTCGACCAGCTGCGCCACGTCAACAACGGCGTCTTCCTGTCGATGATGGATCTCGGCCGCGTCGACCTGATGATCCGCACCGGTGTCTGGAAGAAGCTGATGGGTTCCGGCTTCTACCCGGTCGTCGCCGCGCAGACCATCACCTATCGCAAGTCTCTGCAGTGGCGGCAGCGGTTCGTGCTCGAGACCAGGATGGCGGGGTACCACGATCGCGCCCTGTTCGTGGAGCAGAGGTTCGTCGTCGACGGCGAGATCTATGCCCGCGCCTTCGTCAAGGCGCGGTTCCTGAAGCGCGCCGGCGGCACGGTCAGCGTCGAGGAGCTCAACGCGATCGCCGGAATGGACCTGACCCAGCTCCCCTTGGAAAGCTGGGTGCGGCGCTGGGCCGACGACGTTGCTCTGCCGTCGACCCGCGCCGAGGCGCCGAGCGAATGGGCCGCCTGACGCCGAAGGCGGACTAGCCGATCGTCAGCTGGTGGGTCGCGTCGTTCGGGTCGAAGT
>Ga0163163_10001831_pt1 | contig 17942 bp, 19 predicted proteins | sample S65metaG_FD_119766 | JGI IMG/M metagenome (GOLD analysis project Ga0163163, IMG submission 119766) | Switchgrass rhizosphere microbial communities from Kellogg Biological Station, Michigan, USA - S6-5 metaG | ecosystem: Host-associated > Plants > Roots > Rhizosphere > Soil | place: USA... | reverse complement strand
TGATCAACCATCATCGATTCGTAAGTTGCTCGTTCCACCGCGCGGAAAATGCCGACCGGTTGCGGGAAATCCGGCTGTTCCATGCGAGCCAACATGAATGCGACTGATGGATCCGTCAGGTAAATGTCGTGAACCAGCAGATCGTTTTCGGTAATTCCATTTTCACCGATGGTGACAACTTCCGGATGAGCGCCATTCATTCTGATTCCCTTGTTGCGCTCCTTACCGTAGATCATCGGTTTCCCGTGCTCGAGATAAAGCACACGATCGGATCGCACTGAGCGTTCAGCAAAGTACTCGAATGCATGGTCGTTGAAGATGTTGCAGTTCTGATAGACCTCAATGAACGAAATGCCTTTGTGCTTTGCCGCGGCTTCGACGATCGTCCCGAGATGTTTGACGTCGATATCGATCGAGCGCGCGACAAATGTCGATTCACTGGCAATAGCGAGCGACAACGGATTGATCGGGTAGTCGATCGTTCCCGATGGCGTCGACTTCGTCTTTTTACCAAACTCCGAAGTCGGACTGTACTGGCCTTTCGTCAAACCGTAGATGCGATTGTTGAAAAGGATGTAGTTAATGTCCAGATTGCGACGAATTGCGTGAATGAAGTGGTTGCCGCCGATCGAAAGTGCGTCGCCATCGCCGGTGATCACCCAAACACTCAAGTCAGGATTGGCGCACTTAATTCCCGTTGCGACGGCGGGTGCACGACCGTGAATACTGTGAAAGCCGTACGTGTTCATGTAGTACGGAAAGCGCGACGAGCAACCGATGCCGGAAACGAAGACGATCTTTTCGCGTGGAATGCCGAGTTCAGGCATTACCTTCTGCACGTTGTTCAGGATTGCGTAGTCGCCGCATCCCGGGCACCAGCGCACTTCCTGGTCGGAAATGAAGTCGGCCTTTTTTAGTTGACCCGGAGGAGGTGCTACTCGTCCTGAAACGGCCGAGCCAACTTCGCTATCAGCAGAGACAGCTTCAACGATTGGCTTGTTTCCGTTTCCGTTGCTGCCATTACTTTGTGTGCTCATTATTGCTCCTGAATTCTTAATCGAAATTATGCTCTGAAGACTGCTGCTAAATGAAGACTGAAACCAGGAAGTAGATCCCCGGAACTTAGTTGTTCGTCTTTGGTCACGACTGATGCGTTCTCAGGTGAATTATAGATTGTGACAGTTTCGTGTTTCAGATCGACTATCCAAACTTCCTTAACTCCATGCTCGAACCATTTTAAAGTCTTCGCCTTTACATCCACTTTTCGCTCACTGGGACTGATCACTTCTACAGCTAGATCTGGAGCACCTGGCCAGTATCCTTGTGAGTCTCGAAGTAACTTGGCCCGACTCTGACTAACAAAGGAAACATCTGGAGCTAACACGGTGTCGGGACTCGTTGTTAATTTGAAGCCGGTTTCAGCGGCGAACACTTCGCCTAGTTGGTTTTTCCAAACAAACTGTGCGAGCGGTGAGGATAGACGCATGGTAATGCGTCCGTGGTTATGTCCAGCCGGCGACATAGTCTTAAGTTCTCCATTGATGAGTTCATAGCGATACTGTCCGCGAGGTAGTCGCAGTAGTTCTTCTGCAGTCATTAGCGCTGTTGAGGTACTCATCTCAATCCATCACACTCTGAGCGTTCTATGAGGTCCGCTCTAAATTACAAATACTCTTCAACCTTCCTGACAATCTCGCGAATCTGGAATGGCCGTCCCTTAACTTTCGAGAACGCCACTGCATCAACCAAATACTTCGCACGAACCATCGTGCACAGTTGACCAAGATTCATTTCAGGGATGATCACCGTTTCGAAGCCCGCCAGCACTTCGCCCAGGTTTTTCGGAAACGGGTTCAAGTAGCGCAAGTGAGCTGACGAAACGCTCTTACCTTCGCGTTGCATCCTCTCGACAGCTGAACTGATCGAACCGTAAGTTGAACCCCAACCAAGAACCAGAACCTTGCCGGTTTTCCCGCCCATTACTTCGATTAGTGGGATGTCGTTCACAACCCGATCGATTTTTTCCTGGCGCAGTTTGACCATCAGATGATGGTTTTCCGGATCGTAGTTGACGTTGCCGGTGATGTGCTGTTTCTCAATGCCGCCGATTCGATGTTCGAGGCCCGGCGTCCCAGGTACAGCGTAGGGTCGGGCAAGAGTTTGTTCGTCTCGTGCATACGGCATGAAGGTGGCCGGATCGCTGGCGAAGGTCACTTTAATCTTTGGTAATGAGTCGATATCGGGAATTGCCCATGGCTCCGCGCCGTTTGCGAGGTAGCCATCCGATAGATAGAAAACTGGTGACATGTACTTGAATGCCAACCGCACAGCCTCGATCGCCATGTGAAAACAATCGGCAGGCGTTGACGGCGCGACAACGATCGCCGGGCATTCGCCATTTCGTCCCCAAACTGCCTGGAACAGATCGGCCTGTTCTGTCTTCGTCGGCAGACCAGTTGATGGTCCACCTCTTTGAACGTTGACAATGACCAGCGGCAACTCCGTCATCACTGCCAGACCAATCGCTTCTTGTTTCAAAGCCACACCGGGTCCGGATGTGCCAGTCAATCCAATCTGGCCGGCAAAACTTGCACCGATTGCAGCGCACACAGCGGCGATTTCGTCTTCAGCCTGAAATGTTTTAACGCCGAAACTCTTGTGACGCGACAGTTCATGGAGAATGTCGGACGCAGGCGTGATCGGATAGGAACCGTAGAACAGCGGCCGTCCGCTCAACTGCGATGCCGCGATGAATCCGATAGCCGTCGCTTCATTTCCAGTTAGCTTCCGATACTTACCCGGGGTGATCTTCGCTTTCTTAACTGTGTAGTGGGTCGTGAAGACTTCCGTAGTGTCGGCGAAGTTGTATCCAGTCTTAAGAGCAATTTCATTTGCCTTGCCGACCTCCGGGGCCTTGCTGAACTTCGTGCTGATCCAGTGCAGCGTATTGTCCATTGGCCGGTCGTAAAGCCAGTAAAGGACTCCGAGGGCGAAGAAGTTTTTGCAGCGGTCGATCTCTTTGCGCGATAGTTCGACGTTTCCCTTCAACGCATTCATGTTGAGCGTTGTGATAGGAAGTTTGTGAACGCGGTATCCGGAGAGTGAATTGTCCTCCAAAGGATTCGATGTGTAGTTCGCGTACTTCAGGTTCTCTGGAGTAAATCCGTCAGTGTTGACGATCAGAGTTCCGCCTTCTTCGAGGTCGGGAAGATTCACTTTCAATGCGGCAGGATTCATCGCGACGAGTACATTCGGCTGATCGCCGGGTGTCTTGATGTCCTGACTCGAGAAGTTCAACTGGAATCCACTGACGCCCGGCAAGCTGCCGGCGGGAGCGCGTATTTCAGCTGGGAAATCCGGCAGGGTCGAAATGTCATTCCCCACCACCGCGGAAGTGTTGGTGAACTGTGTGCCGGTCAACTGCATTCCGTCGCCGGAATCACCGGCAAAGCGGATCGTCACGGTTTCGACTTCTTCGTGATGTTTTTCAACGGGCGTTACGGGCGGTTCGATAACAGTGCTCATTTGGTTGTAATTAGACCCTTTCCAAATTGTGTCTTGTCGACTTGGCTGAAAACATTTTGCGGACTGACCCAGTCAAACCGCGCTCGTCTTCCTGACGACTTGCGCGATCTTCCGCAAATTGGTGATAGCAGCAGAGGATTCTGGCGCGACGACCCGTCGGTCTAGTGGCATCAAACGCTTGCTCCGGAGAACCTGGGAAGTGATCTCTGGTGGAAATCCCCGACTCAACTTCTACCCTAGAATTTTAACAGCAAAGAGCAGGCCGCAAAAGCAGATAGTAAGGATATGGCACAGACTTCAGTCTGTGGTGCTCAGAATGGAGAAAATAGTGGCGACTTTGAGTCTCGTCTAATCCCACGACCACAGACTGAAGTCTGTGCCACTAAAAAGACTGCAGTTCTTTTTGGTAGGGAGACATCTCTACGAGCTTCGCGATGATTTCGGGCAGCACAGTCAATGTCGTCTCAATCTCTTCCTCGGTATTGTAGCGACCAACCGAAAAGCGAATCGATCCTTGTGCGAGCGAGTAGGGAACGTTCATCGCGCGCAATGTCGGCGAAGATTCATGCGTGGTTGAGTGACAGGCCGACCCGGTTGAGACGAAGATTCCTTCATGGTCGAGATGGGCAAGGATGCTTTGGCCATCAATGTATTCGAACGAGATGCTTGAAGTGTTTGGCAGGCGCTTCGAACGATCCGCGGTTCCATTCAGATGCGCGTTCGGAAATGCCTCAAGAATCCCAGCTTCAAGATGGTCCCGCAGACGCTCGATTCGAGAATGGTCGTTATTAAGGCGCGCAAGTTTAGAGGCGGCTCCCAGACCAACGAGGTTGGGAACAGCCGAAGTTCCAGCGCGACGTCCCTGCTCCTGGCCGCCGCCAACAATGTACGACGGCAACTCAATTCCCTTGCGAACGTAGAGCGCTCCCACGCCCTGCGGTGCGTGCAACTTGTGACCCGATAAAGCAAACAAATCGACGTTGGTGGTCTTCAGATCGATCGGAATCTTGCCAACGGCCTGAACACCATCAACGTGAAATACGGCTTCCGATCTTTCCCGAATAACGCGTCCGATCTGGTCCATTGGAAACAACACGCCTGTTTCATTGTTTGCCAACATTATTGAGACGAGTGCGGTGTCATGTCGGAGAGCGGCGCGAAGTTCGTCAAGATCGAGTTCGCCGTTTTGGTCGACACTCACCCAGGTCACCTCATAGTCTTCCTTCTCAAGCAAACGGCAAACATTACGCACTGCCTCGTGTTCGACTTGAGTAGTGACGATGTGTTTCTTATTCGGTTGACTCGCAAGCACACCTCGGATGGCCCAGTTATCAGATTCAGAGCCGCATGAAGTGAAGACGATTTCACCCGGTTCCGATGCGCCCAGCAGGGCGGCCACCTCCTGTCTCGCGTCTTCTACAGCCCGGTTCATCTGACGCCCGAGTGCGTGAGACGACGAAGGATTGCCGAAGAGGTTACTGAGATAAGGTTTCATCGCTTCGAGGACTTCAGGAGCGACAGCTGTAGTGGCGTTGTTGTCTAAGTAGATCATCGTGCCTCGATCAGTGCGACATGCTTCAGCTTGTCGCGAGAAGAATTAGGTTATGCAGATTCCGACAAGCTAAAGCATATCGGACAGTTCTAAGTCCGGCCCTTTTAGAGCTTCAAGCATCTCGACAATCAGCGGCTGACACGATCCGCAACCACCGCCTGCGTTACAGGCCGCGGTAACTTCTCTTACCGTCGTCAAGCCACGCTGTTTGATTTCCCGCTCAATCGTTTGTTCAGAAACAAAAAAGCAAGTGCAGATTAGTGCTTCGTCACCGTTCCATTCATCGCGAGCCGCATCGCTGTATTTACGAATGGCGGTTAAGAGAGCATCGCATGCGAGTTGCACACAATGACTGTCATTTGAGTTTCTATGCAATTCCCCCAGCAGTGCTTCAGGAGTTTGTGCGATTGCGGCGGCGTCGGCCGTTGAGCGAGCTTGAATTCGTTCCGTCAAAATAGACAGTGAAGAAATCAGCACTTCACAACCGGCAGCTCGGAACTTTGCTTCCGAGATATTGTGCGACTCATCGATCTGAATCGACAAACGAGCCGCAGCACCACAGACAAATGAACCCGCGCGACCGGTGAAACTGGGTTCATTAGCGTCGCCAACGTTCCGGGGCTGGAAAAAGTGATCTGACAGTTTGTCTGAACCTCTCAACAAGAATCTCCAAGTGAAAAGCAGAACGTCAATTAGAGCAAGTCAGGAAGGTGTGTTCTCTTATTCAGTCGTTTGTCAAAGACTTGTCCGATCAGATAGGCTTCTTGAGCTAACAATCCAAACTTACTAAAAAACCAATATGACTGAACTCAACGAACAATTAGTACTTGATGGTCTGCGACAAATCAAAGACCCCGATCTACATAAAGATATAGTTACACTGGGATTCATTAAAGACCTGCGAATCGAAGCCGGCAACGTCTCCTTTCGAATTGTGTTAACGACACCTGCCTGTCCCGTAAAAGCGGAAATGGAAAGCGCAGCACGCGAAATTGTCGGATCACTTCCCGGCGTTACTGCCGTTCACGTGACGATGGATGCCGAAGTACCAAAAGGGCGCGGCATTGGTGACAAGGTGGTTGTCGACGGAGTGAAGAACATTGTTGCCGTCTCTTCTGGAAAGGGTGGTGTCGGAAAATCCACAGTTGCTGTGAACCTTGCTGTGTCGCTTGCTCTCGACGGTGCGAAGGTAGGGCTGATGGATGCGGACGTTTACGGTCCAAACGTTCCCATCATGCTCGGTGTCAGTGAAGCTCGGCCGGAGATCGAAGGTAATCGCCTTGTTCCGATCGAGGCTTACGGAGTCAAGTTAATGTCGATGGCGCTTCTGCAGCCAGGCGACAAGCCGATGATCGTACGCGGACCAATTCTGCATGGTCTGGTGAAGCAGTTTCTGTCGGATGTGAAATGGGGCGAACTCGATTACCTGATTGTCGATATGCCTCCGGGAACGGGTGATGTTCAGCTTTCCCTTGCGCAGTTGGTTCCGGTGCAAGGTGCTGTTCTTGTCACAACTCCACAGGACGTAGCAATCGCTGATGTCCGGCGTGCTTTGCGAATGTTCGAGACGGTGGCTATCCCGGTGCTGGGGATTGTTGAAAACATGAGTTACTTTATCGCTCCCGACACAGGAACTCGTTACAACATCTTCGGCGAAGGCGGCGGCGAGAAGTTATCAAACGATTATCATGTTCCTTTTCTGGGGGCGGTGCCGCTCGGGATCGAAGTCAGAGAAGGTGGCGATAAAGGAGTGCCGGTGGTTGTCAGCCAGCCCGATTCTCCACAAGCGCAAGCGTTTCGACACGTTGCCGAAGAAATTGCCCGACAAATCTCAATTGAGGCGATGAAACCTGAACTTGTCGTTTTAGGTAAAGGACAATAAGATAGGGAGGTCTTTGGGCTTTGGTTTTTGGCCTTCGAGTAGGAGCGGATTCTAAGACCTAAGACCGGAAGAATTTTTGAAGAATAGGACGAGAAGCAACTATGTCAGCAACCACTGCACCGACTGTGACTCTGAACGTCACCGAGTCAGCAGCAACCGAGATCAAGAAGTTTATGGGCAGCGAGGAAGGACTTCCGGAGACGTCCGGACTTCGCGTACGCGTTGTGCCCGGCGGATGTTCAGGTTTTCAATACAGCCTGAATATTGAAGAGCAGTCGCGAGAAGGCGATTTCGTCATGGATGAAAAAGGCGTCCGCCTGTTTGTCGACATGTTTAGTGCCCAGTACCTCAGTGGCGTCGAAATCGACTACGTCACGGGCGTGATGGGTTCGGGATTCACTTTCAAGAATCCGAATTCAACCGGTAGCTGCGGCTGCGGCTCTTCGTTCACCGCGTAATAAAAAGTAAGAACGTTTTAGACAGGAGATGGGAGCGGTCCTGTCTCCTGTTTTCTTTTTAAGCGAGCCATTGCGAAATGAATCTGATCCAGGCGGCCACCGAAGCGGAGATTCAAATGGCTCGTGAGCTGTTTGAGGAATACGCAGTTGGAATTGGAATCAGTTTATGTTTTCAAAACTTCAATCAGGAGTTGGCTGGCCTACCCGGAAAGTACGCAGAACCCGACGGGCGACTCTTGCTGGCTTACTCGGATGACCGACTTGCAGGATGCATTGCTCTGCGGAAGTTGGACAGCAGGTCATGTGAGATGAAGCGATTATTTTTGCGTAACGATTTTCGAGGCCAGGGTCTTGGTAGAGCTCTTGTGCAAGCGATCATCGACGAAGCGAAGGGTATAGGATATGAGCGCATACGACTAGACACCCTCCCTGGAAGAATGGACTCGGCGATTTCGCTTTACCGAAGGTTCGGATTTCAAGAGATCGCGCCATACTACGACAATCCAGTTGAAGGTGCGCTGTTCATGGAGTTGATGCTCACATAGAAGATGTAGAGGGTGCGCGTCAGTGTTTGACTCCAGTGTCTGAAGTTGAATCGCCTGGTTCTTTAACCCTCACTTGCTCATGGCCTCCACTTGTGTCAAATTCCATCCGCTATCAAAACAACAAACTCGGAGTGATTACTGATGCCTAAGATTCAGGCAGAAACTGCCAATGGTCTAATTGAGACTGAAGCTCCCGCTGGAAAAAAGCTCGTTCTCGCGATCGAGGATGCTGGCGTTGACATTCTTCACCGCTGTGGTGGCAATGCACGCTGTACGACTTGCCGCGTCGAGATCCTTGACGGAAATCCGGAAGAGATGGGTGAGGTTGAACGGGATCGTTTGGCGGTTGAGTCAGAGCTGGCGCCTAACGTGAGATTGTCTTGCCAGATTCATGTAGCGCAGGATCTAAAAGTTCGCGTGATCAATCAGGCAAGTGTACGTGGAATGGATGCAGGTCCACGGCCACTGGATTGAGAGGTCGTTGCACGTCACGGTCTACTGGGTGTAATCTTCGCGCGTAATTCCAATCACAACTTGCGCAGGTAATTCTTGCCTGTATTGTACGAACAAGACAGATAACGATGTCTATCCTACTTCTTGGAGGACCTATGCTAATCGAGTCAACTGTTCATCTTCCCATCAGTCTGGCTATGTTCCAGAACCTGTTCCATCCTCCTGATAGCGACGCCTTAATGCGGATAATATTCAGATGGTTCCACTTCGTTGCGGGAATCACCTGGATTGGCATGCTTTACTTTTTCAACCTCGTCAACGTCCCGGTGCAAAAAGGTCTCGATGCAGAAACCAAGAAGAAAGTTAATCCCGACTTGCTCGGACGAGCGATGTGGTGGTTTAGATGGGGAGCGTTGGTAACCGTCGTTGCCGGCTTGGGCTATTACGCGATGTATATCCTTAAGGCGGACGTTAACAATGCGAACACAATCGGCGGCGGCCACGTCAATTTGGGATTTATCCTTTTGGCCTGGCTAACCTATCCGGTTGTGCTTTTTCTTATTGAGTTTCTAATCATTAAAAAGGTGCCGAGGATAATAAAGGATGGTCGTGTTTATGCGGTTGTAATGATCGTTTTCATCCTGTTTTTCTCGTGGGCTCTCACGCGATTCTTTAACGGCATGCTCACTGTTGGGACCGAGAGTTTCGCCAGCAACAAGACTTATTCGATAGGCATTGGCGGAGCTTACGGCATTTTGATGTTACTCAACGTCTGGGGAATCATCTGGCCTAACAACAAGCGAATACTCGCCGCCACCGCAGGAACTGGTCCGGCTGCTCCTCCCGAACTGGCACGTCAGGCGTTTATCGCGTCGCGAACCAATGCGTGGTTGTCGCTTCCGATGTTGTTGTTCATGGGCACCTCGCATGGCGATTGGGTGATATTCGGGAAGTAAAATCTCGAACACCCAAATCTCAAACAGAATCGCAGATCTCAGTTTTGAGATCTGCGATTTGAGATCTGAGTCCTGTTCGTGCGCACACTAATTCCTCAACGCCTCCACTGAATCGGCACATTCGCGCGTGATAGTTGTCCTTTCCCCAAAAAACTCTTCTCCCAGGTCACAACAAGGATATCAATTGGAGGTAACGATATGAGTTCATTTGGCTCTTATACGGCGAGGCAGTTCAACTTGAGCAACTTGAAGGGAATCTCTGATCACACTCTCGAAATCCATTTCAAGCTGTACGAAGGCTACGTGAAAGAAACAAACAAGCTGACCGAGAAGATTTCGGAGTTCATAAGCGATGGCAACGTCGACCAGGAAGAGATGCCGGCTTACTCTGAGCTAACGCGACGTCTCGGATTTGAATACAACGGCATGGTCCTGCACGAATACTACTTCGACAATCTCAAGAGTGGTGGAGGAATCGGGGATCCGGAAAAGAGTTCGCAGTTTGTTAAGGCCGCTGAATCAACGTTCGGCAGTTACGACATTTGGAAAGCGGACTTTGTTGGCATCGGCAAAATGCGTGGCGTGGGTTGGGCCATCTGCAATCAGAATCCGGCTAACGGTCGCATCTCGAATCATTGGATCACACTTCACGAAACCGGAAATGTTGCGGGCTTTAATCCAATTCTCGTGATGGACGTTTGGGAACACGCGTTCCTGCTCGATTACAAGCCGGCAGAACGTCCGAAGTACATCGAGGCGTTCTTCTCAAACATCAATTGGACGGAAGTGGAGAAGAGATTAGGAACAAACAGCGGCAGTCAAACAGCTCGAGCTTAGGGCAGTCAAAGAAGAAAGTTATCCGCAGTTTACGCCGATTACGCAGATTTCCTTGGGACAAGAAGGATCCATAAACCAACCTCAAGGAATCGGCGTAATCTGCGGATAGCCTCTTTCGACCTTACTTCTGCGGCAGTGCCGGTTTCTTCAGCGTGCATTCGACTGACAACGACTTCAGGAAAGCCAGCAGATCCTCCCTCTGCTCGGGCAGGACCTTGTGTGCTTCAAGGTTCTTCTTATCCAGGTGCTCGTTTGGTTTGCCGCCGGCCAGCATTAAGTCGACCGCTTCCTCCAACGTCTTTGCGCTTCCATCGTGAAAATACGGTGCGGTGTTGGCGATGTCTCTGAGCGTTGGCGTCTTGAAGGCGCCCGTGTCCTCTGGTTTGTTGGTTACTTTGAAACGACCAGGATCAGGTTCCTTCGCGTCCATTCCAATGCCGATGTTGTGATACTGCTGGTCAGTGAATAGAACGCCGTCATGACAATTGTTGCACTTGATTGCCTGAAAAATATTCCAACCGCGCCAGGCGCTCTTGTTGATTGCCGTCTCATCACCGGCCTTCCATCGATCCCACGCTGTGTTGCCGCTAATGATTGTGCGTTCGAATGCCGAAATAGCTTTGACCACGTTGTCGGGAGTCGCATCGCTTTGAAAGACTTTTTGAAACTGCCCTTTGTAATCCTGGAGAGCGTTTAGCTTGGCGACGATGTCGTCAGCCTTCGCGCCCATGTTAGCTCCGGTCCACGCGGCCAGTGCCTGCTTCTCAAGTGAAGCACTGCGACCATCCCAGTAGAACTCTTTGTGATATCCGATGTTCCAGAGTGTCGGGCTGCTCCGCGGGAGTTGTTTATTGGCAGCTCCAATAGCTTTCGGTAAACCGTCAGTAAGACCATGCTCGCACACATGGCAGGAGTAACAGGATCGTGAGCCATCGACACTCAGGCGCTCATCGAAGAAAAGCTCACGGCCCAATGCGACCTTCTCTGGCGTCATCGGGTTATCTGGCGGGATTATCATCGGTTCATAAGTAGTGAGTTGCTGCGGCAGTGGTTGAATTTCAGGGGCGAATGAACCCGCAGTTTGATTGCCATTTTTACAGCCAGAGAACAATGCAGAGGTGGTTAACAGCAGAATTACAGCGAGCGAGCCAAGGATTGTAATCTTGCTCATGAATACACTGCGCGATAAAAGCGATCGCTCCTCCGTTTTCGTTAGTTTGAAGTTTCGCGGATTCTTACATCAGCATTGAGAAATGTCTAGAGTTGTCTGGGTAAGCCCTGGGCCACTTTGTTTCGATTGTTTTGTGAGGCCCTAATGCTAAGAGTCTGATAGGGACAGCATCTCAACTCTGACGCTTAACAACAGACGGTCGGGAAGGGGGCAGAGCCTCAACTCTGACACTCAACAACAGATGGTCGGGAAGGGGGGCAGAGCGGTAGGTTCTCAGAACGCTGCCTACCTAAACCTAGCGCGCCCCCGCCGGTTGCATGCTCGCTGATATGATTCGGAACTTAATACTTTGAGTCTATTGTCATTCTGATCTGCGGGGGCGCGCTGCGCTTGCCCCCTTCCCGACCGCTTGCATGGCGCTGTCCTGGGCGCATGTAGGTGAATGTTGGAGTCTTTGCTCTATGCTTACTACCAGCATGATTAATCTTAGTACCCGATTATTACTGACAATTGCACTCGGCTTGCTCACGCTTTCCGCTTGTTCGAACAATGAGCACGCACACACTACCGTCGTCACCCAAATTCCGCCACCGCCACATCAGCTTTTAACTGAGGTATCCAGAGCGCCTTCAGCCTCAAGCAGAACGCAGACGGTCGATCCGACCGTTGATTCGAAAAAGCCTATCCTATTTTTCAATCTTGAAAACGGAAGCAACTTTCACATTGGCGAGGACGTCCCCATTGATTTCTCTGTATTGAACGCAAAACTGAAAGGCGAGGGTGGTGAGTTTCGCGTCCGTTACATCGTGGATGACGATGAAATGAAATGGCTCGACGCGGCTAAACCAATCTCATTACGTGGGTGGGTCGAGGGCAAACACACAATTCGAATGGAACTCATCGGCCCCGATGGTTGGCCCTATAAGAACGGCAACGCGAACATCGTCACGAAGGAAATCACAGTTGTGAAATGAGATCTGCTTTTGCACTAAATCTGTGGCAAACAATCATTCCAAGTCTAAAGCGTTCGCGAAGTTGGCACTGGAAGCTTCAAGCTGTACACGCTGTCCGGCGATGTGCGGGCGCAGTGCGGTGCTGAGTGAACTGAATGGTTCCGTCAACGCGCGTATTATGTTCATCGGAGAAGCGCCGGGAAGGAAAGGTGCCGACCGTACACGGATCCCTTTCTCCGGTGATCAATCGGGCGCCAATCTCGATCGGTTCTTAAGTTCAATTCAACTGCCGCGTGATCAAATCTTCATCACCAGTGCTGCACTATGCAATCCGCGAACTGACTCGGGAGCTAACCGGAAACCGACGCTGAAAGAATTGTCCAACTGCTCAACGTTTCTCCGACGGACCATCGACATCGTCAATCCACGAGTTGTCGTGACACTGGGCACAGTGGCCCTTGAGGCGCTCAAACGCATTCACTATCATGAATTGAACTTGAAAGAGCACGCTGCGAAGATCCATGAATGGGAGGGACGGCTACTCGTGCCGATTTACCATCCGAGTCCACAGGTGTTAGCTTCACATCGACGCGAAGCTCAACAATTGAGCGATTACCAGGTTGTGGCAAAGGCTCTATTGTCGCTGGGAGAGACCACTTAAACGGGAGTGTTTGTAGGGACACCGACAAACTAAAGTTTGTCGACAATTCCAAATGAGCGAGTTGCTTACTGAATATCAAGCTGTTCGAGATGGTGGCGCCGGCGTCATTGATCTGACGTCCCGCGGTCGAATTCTTGTCAGTGGTTCAGAAGCTGTCATGTTTCTGAATGGTCTGATTACTAACGACATGAAAACGATCGCCGAGCATCGTTGGATGCTTGCGGCATTTCCAAATGTGCAAGGACGGCTGATCGCGGCCGTTCGAGTTATCCGTTTGGCGGACCAAGACAGTCAACCTCAGTTCCTGCTCGACACTGAAACAGCAACTCACAAAGCAGTATTGAAGACGATTGAACGCTTCACGATGGCTGGTGACTTTCGCGTCAAAGACAACACCAACGACACCGCAATGTTTTCAGTTCAGGGAAACGAAAGTTTTGCAGTGGGCCAGCGAGTGCTGGATAAAACTCTTGGGGATCTTGCGCGGGACGGTCATACTGAAGCCGAATTCGATGCAGTCAAAGTCACAGTGATTCGCGCTAGTCACACAGCTGAAGATGGATTCGACGTGATTGTTGATGCCGCGCATGCGACAAGCATCCTACAAGCCTTCGTGAATGCTGGTGCAGTACCGGTTGGAGGCGAAGCGTTTGAAACTTTGCGAATCGAGGCTGGGGTCGGTCTCTACGGTCAGGACATGGATGAGACAAACGTGATCACGGAAGCGAACCTCGATGACGCGGTGAGCTTCACGAAGGGTTGCTACATCGGGCAGGAAATAATCGCTCGTATTAAGTATCGCGGACACGTCGCCAAGAAGCTGACTGGATTGGTGCTAAATGGTAAGGAAACAGTCGCGCCAGGTGCGAAGATAAAAACAGTGGATGACAAAGAGATAGGACGAATTACCTCGTCGACTTTTTCACCCAGGTTAGACCACACAATCGCACTTGCTTACTTGCGATATGAACACCTGGCGGCCGGAACCAACGTTCTAGTCGGTGAAGACGACTTGCCGGGAGTGGTGGCTGAGCTTCCTTTAGTGCGGGGAGGTTGGTACGCGGAGAAGTCAGCTTAATCGCAAAATGGCAGAAGAAACTGAACCACAGGCTCACGATCTAGATTTCGAGCAGGCGCAGCTCGCTTATTCGATTATCGAAACGCTCATCGAGCACACGCGAGTAGTGAGCGATCTAATTGCGATGATGGCGCAGGTACTCGACGAAGACACCACCAAAGCCCTAACTCAAACTCCAACCTGGACAGCGTATCTCGATAGCCGTCGAGCAATGGAAAAGACGCGCTCCGACATCGAGCAATTCGCCGCGGTCCTCAAACAATTAAAGCCCGAATAATTTTCGGGGGACTGCCTAACGTTCAACCACATTCAGTCGGTAAAGCTTCAACCACACGCGGTCGGGAAGGGGCAGAGCTGAAACTCTGATAATCACCCACACATGGTCGGAAAGGGGGCAGAGCGGTCCCTACATAGATCTGAACCTACTCAGACCTAGCGCCGCTTCCGCCGATAATCTGACATTGGAATCAAAGTGTGTAGTCGAATTCAATCAGAGATTATTGACCCTGCGGGGGCGCGCTAGACTGACATAGGTAAAGGTTAGAGAAACTGCCGCTCTGCCCCCTTCCCGACTGCATGTAGTTGGAGTTAAGAATTCAACCGACTTTACTGGTCCAGAACTCGTTACTTAACCGCAGAAATGAATGTGCGCATCGAGTCCCTGGCTTGATCGTTCAACTCAAACGACGTAGATCCCATCTTGATCGACAATGTCTTAGCATTCACCAGCTTCGCGAAATCTTCATAAGGAATCAGAAAGGCGAGACGCTCTCCAACCCACCGGCGACCCGGCACTGGATTTGGTACCGCAGATCGATTGGAGCTGAAATGGATCTCTCTCCCATCAACAAGAAACACCACATAGAGATCTGTATTTAAGCGGCGTTCCTTAATCACAGACACCAGATCAAAACTGATGCTCTGTGGAACAACTCGAGCTCGCCCTGGATATTCACAGCTGAGCGTGAACTCCAAACTATGGTAGCGATCTTTGTCGCTTGCGAGTTGGATTGACTGAGATCGAACGGTTGTCAGGTTCTTTTGAGGATCGTAGACGGTTTCTGGTTTTTCCTGCGCTTGAGCAGAACTGCAAAGGATGATCAGAACGAAGATGAGTGTCTTCATGAATGTTCGATATGCTTCAGCTTGTCGTCGAGATCAATAGCCGAGATGTCGATACACTAACCGCGAAGCGGTTGCGACTCAGAGCCCAGGGTTGCCCGCGCTTTGGCGGCTACCCTGGGGAATAGACGATATTGTTCTCAACCTCGAAGAGGTTGCGTCCGTTTCTGTTTCTAGGCGGATGTTTGTGAATTACTAGCGCTGACGTAACCCCGTTGGGGTTTGATTGTTTGTTCGCTAGTTCCCAGGGTAGCCGCCAAAGCGCGGCAACCCTGGGCTTTGGGACGTTACCGCTTCGCGGTAAGGTTGACTTAATCAGAGCTTGCTGAGGCACGTCGGACATTCAAACGCGACACGTAATAAGGTTGATGATCCCTAGTCGACTTCGTTCCACTTTCACCACTTCCAGACCGACTTCGCTTGCAGTCTTAGCTGTTCGTCGATTTATGTGATCCTCAAACAGGCGCGACGTAAACAGATTCAGGAAATCAAAAACTAGCCCCAACACACCACCGGGTCGAACGTGCTCCAGCAAGACAACAGTTCCACCCGAACGAACCACTCGACGCAATTCCACCAGAGCTTTTACAGGCGAAGCTACCGAACAAAAGACCAATGTCGCAAACGCAGCATCAAAAACAGCATTTTGAAATGGCAGATCCTCAGCGCAGTTCTGTAGCAGGTCAACACCAGGTGGACGATTCTTCGCGCGCGCATGCTTCAACATTTCTCTGCTGAATTCAGAAGCGACTCCAGTTGCGTCCTCCGGATAGTGCACGAAGTTCAATCCAGTTCCAGCGCCAACTTCGAGAATCCGCGCGCCAACAGGGATTTCATTCAGCGCAGCCTGACGAAGGCTTGGGATAACCCAGCGATCGAACGGACGCATCACTCCTTCGTAGTATTGCGCCACGTCGTCGTATCGGGCCCTTGTCATTTCGTCATGTTCGCGGTTTGCTGTCTCTAACGAATCATCATGATGACTTTACGTTCGCGTCCACCATCGAACTCGCAGAGAAAGATGCCTTGCCACCTGCCAAGCAATAGTTTTCCATCCGCAAAAGGAATGGTGACCGAAGGCCCGGTCAAGCTGGCCTTGATATGCGCATCCGAATTCTCTTCGCCGTGACGAAATCCCATTCCATGTTGTGGAATCAGAGTTCTCAGTGCATGCAACATATCGCGAGGAACGTCCGGATCAGCGTTTTCATTTATGGTCAGACCGGCGGTCGTGTGTTGGACATAAAGAACAACAACGCCGTTCTCTGCGCCTGACTCTTTTAGTTTCGACGCAACTTCATCGGTGAACTCAACAAGCTCTTCGCGTTGGTGTGAACGGACTTTGATAGTGAACATGTGACCTCTTGGATGTGGACGCCAACAAAAATGCCCTTGAGTCTGACAAAACTCAAGGGCATAACTGCGTACTAGCGTTCGAGGCTTCTTGATTTAGCCTTTTGCGTCGGGGGATTGGGAAGCTTTTCGTTTAAGAATCGCCCAGCCGGTTGGTAAGACTGCGGCTGCGAGCCAGACCTTAATGATGTCGCCGGCGATGAAAGGTAGTACACCAATATTGAAGGCTGCCGCGGGAGGAGTTTTCAGAACCACGAGCCAGGACCACCCTGCGGCCAGGATGACAACTGAACCGATCGCCATTGCAGCGGCTGCGCTCATGAAGCGACGATCCCAACCATGCTCGGCAAAGGCACCGGTGATGTAGGCAGCTGCCGGAAATGAAACGATGTATCCACCAGTAACTCCAAGCAACACGCCAAGACCACCTGCGCCATGTGCAAAAAACGGCAGACCACAGCAACCCTCGAGGATGTAGGCAACCAACGCCATTGCACCTAGACGTGAACCTAACAATGCGCCCGTCAACGTAACTGCGAACGATTGTCCGGTGATTGGTATCGGACCAATATTCAGTGAGAACTGAGCGGCTGCTGCGTTGAACAAGCTGAACGCGAATACAAGAGAAACAGCGCGCGTCCAGTCCATCGGCGCCAGTGCGGCGCCGAGTAGAGTGTCAGGACCGGAATAAGTTGTGGACATGTGCATCGGAAACCTCTCAATCCCCCGCAACGCTCTTCGCCACCGGCACCTCAACTGTCTCTTCCACGATATTTCCAATTCGCATTCCGTGGAATGAGCGCCAGACGAAGAACGTCGAGATCAGAAAGAATACGGCAGCCAGAATGTGCGTTAGCGTTGTGTCGCCATTCGCACGCTGTGTCAAGCTGACCGCAAGCTCAACCGCCAGCAGTCCAAACAGTGTCGTGAATTTGATGACTGGGTTCATTGCCACTGACGACGTGTCTTTGAATGGATCACCAACCGTGTCGCCAACAACCGTCGCGTCGTGAAGCGGAGTACCTTTCATCTTTAGATCCACTTCTACGACCTTCTTCGCATTATCCCAGGCACCGCCGGCATTCGCCATGAAGATTGCCTGGTAGAGACCGAAGATAGCTATCGAAATCAAGTAGCCGATAAAGAAGAACGGTTCGACAAACGCGAAAGCGAGCGTTGAGAAGAAGACAGTCAGAAAGATATTGAACATTCCTTTCTGAGCATACTGGGTACAAATCTGTACCACCTTCTTGCTATCCGCCACAGACGCCTTCTCACCGTCCAGCCTGATATTCGCTTTGATGAACTCAACTGCGCGGTATGCACCGGTCGTAACGGCTTGTATTGAAGCGCCGGTGAACCAGTAAATCACCGCGCCGCCAGTAATCAGGCCAAG
>Ga0163163_10001830_pt1 | contig 17956 bp, 16 predicted proteins | sample S65metaG_FD_119766 | JGI IMG/M metagenome (GOLD analysis project Ga0163163, IMG submission 119766) | Switchgrass rhizosphere microbial communities from Kellogg Biological Station, Michigan, USA - S6-5 metaG | ecosystem: Host-associated > Plants > Roots > Rhizosphere > Soil | place: USA... | reverse complement strand
CTGCCCCGGGATCACGGCATGCGTGACCGCGTGCTGCTCGCGGCCATGGGCTCACCGGATGAGCGCCAGATCGATGGGGTCGGCGGTGCGCATCCGCTGACCAGCAAGGTCGCCGTGATCGGGCCGGCCTCGCGTGCGGACGCCGACGTCGATTATCTGTTCCTGCAGGTGGTAGTGGATCGCGCCGAGGTCAGCGACTCACAGAACTGCGGCAACCTCCTGGCGGGCGTGGGGCCCTGGGCGATCGAGAACGGCCTGGTAGCGGCGCAATCGGCCGTGACGCCAGTGCGCATCCACATGGTCAACACCGCAAGTGTCGCGGTGGCCCACGTCCCGACGCCGGGTGGCCAAGTGGAATACGAGGGCGATGCGCGCATTGACGGCGTGCCCGGCACCGCCGCAGCCATCGTCATCGATTTTCTCGACATTGCCGGCTCGAGCTGTGGCGCCCTGCTGCCGACGGGCCAGGCCACCGACCTCGTGAATGGCGTCGAAGTCACCTGTATCGACAACGGCATGCCGGTGGTAATCCTGCGCGCTCAGGATTTTGGCAAGAGCGGAGATGAGTCGCCCGAAGAACTGGAAGCCGACAGCAGCCTCAAGCAACGCATCGAAGCGATCCGTCTGCAGCTTGGGCCGCGCATGCATCTGGGCGATGTGGCCAAAAAGACGGTGCCCAAAATGACGCTGGTGTCCGCCGCCCGCCACGGCGGCGCGCTCAATACCCGTACCTTCATTCCCCACCGTGTGCACGAGGCTATAGGCGTACTCGGTGCCGTCAGCGTTGCAACCGCGTGCCTGATTCCAGGCTCGGTTGCCCAGCGCCTGGCCACCACGCAAGGCCCGACGGGTGATCAGCGGCTGGACATCGAGCATCCTTCCGGATTCTTTACGGTGGCCATGACGGTGAGCAATTCCGGAGGCGCCCTGGCCGTAAGCCGCTCGGCACTGGTGCGCACGGCGCGTAAGCTCATGCAGGGCAGCGTGTTCGTTCCGCACGCAGCATGGGATGGAGGCACCGCGTGCTGATCATCGACTGTCACGGTCATTACACGACCGCTCCCGAGGAGCATCAAAAGTTTCGCGACCGACAGCAGGCGTGGCTCGATGACCCGTCCCAGGCCGCCCCGCGCCCGGGCACGATCAGCGACGATGCCATCCGCGAATCCATTGAAACCAACCAGCTCAAGCTTCAGAAGCAGCGCGGCGCCGACCTCACAATTTTTTCACCGCGCGCCTCGGCCATGGGTCACCACCTCGGCACTGAAGCCATATCACTGGCCTGGTCGCGCGCCTGCAATGACCTGATCAAGCGCGTGGTAGACCTGTACCCGGAGAACTTTGTCGGCGTATGCCAGCTGCCGCAGTCGCCCGGCGTGCCCATCTCCCACTCGATCGCCGAACTGGAGCGGACGGTACGCGAGCTTGGCTTTGTGGGCTGCAATCTCAATCCCGATCCGTCCGGCGGACATTGGCGCGCGCCGCCGCTGACCGAGCGGCACTGGTATCCCTTTTACGAGAAGATGGTCGAGCTCGACGTGCCGGCCATGGTGCACGTGTCCGCCTCGTGCAACGCTAACTTTCATGCGACCGGGGCGCATTACATCAACGCCGATACCACGGCCTTCATGCAGTTCATCGAAGGCAACCTGTTTAAGGATTTCCCCAGCTTGCGTTTCATCATTCCGCACGGTGGCGGGGCCGTGCCCTATCACTGGGGACGGTATCGCGGGCTCGCAGACATGCTCAAGCGCCCACCTTTGCGTGAACACGTGATGAAGAACGTCTTCTTTGACACTTGCGTGTACCACCAGCCCGGCATCGACCTGCTGGTGCGGGTTATCGACCTGGACAATATCGTCTTCGGCTCGGAGATGGTCGGCGCAGTGCGTGGGATCGACCCTGAGACGGGCCATTATTTCGACGACACCAAGCGCTACATCGACGCGCTGCCGCTCCCCGACGCCGACAAGCGTCGGATCTTCGAGCTAAATGCGCGTCGCATCTATCCGCGCCTCGATGCGCTGTTGCGCAAGAGAGGCTTGTGAGCCCGCAGGCTGCAGCGCCCCTGGCCCCATACGCCAGTGGTGCGGCCTCCGGTCCGTTCATGATGGACCCGGACTGGCTTTGTTATTGTCCCAGCCCCTCGCGCCCGCAGTTTAGGTTGCCCGCGGGCGCGGTGGACGCGCACTGTCACGTGTTCGGACCCGGGGCGTTGTTCCCCTACGCCCCGGAACGCAAGTACACGCCCTGCGATGCGCCCAAGTCCGCGCTCTGGCAGTTGCGCGATCATCTGGGCTTCGCGCGCAACGTGATCGTCCAGGCGACCTGCCATGGCGCCGACAATCGTGCGGCCGCCCGATGATTGCAGCGCATCGACGACCGCACGATTGTCGATGCGCTGCAATCATCGGGCGGCCGTGCACGAGGCGTCGCCACGGTGCGCGCGGAAGTCAGCGACGGCGAGCTGCAGGCGCTGCACGAGGCCGGGATCCGCGGGGTGCGCTTCAACTTCGTCAAGCGGCTGGTGGATGTCACCCCGCGGGACGTGCTGGAGCGTATCGCCCGCCGGATAGCGCCGATGGGCTGGCACATCGTCATCTACTTTGAAGCCGCCGATCTTGCCGACCTTTTCGGCTTCCTGGTCGCACTCCCCGCGCCGCTGGTCATCGATCACATGGGGAGGCCCGACGTCAGCAAGCCCGTGGACGGGCCCGAATTCTCGTTGTTTACTAAACTGATGGGCGAGCGAGCCGACTTGTGGTGCAAGGTCACCTGCCCGGAGCGCCTGTCCAAAAGCGGCCCTCCGGGGTACGAGGATGTGGTCCCCTTTGCACGCCGCATTGTCGAAAAGTTTCCGGATCGCGTACTTTGGGGCACCGACTGGCCGCATCCCAACCTCAAGGGGCATATGCCTGATGATGGCAAGTTGGTGGACTTCATCCCGCGGATTGCGCCCACCGTCGAGCTGCAACGGGGCTTGCTGGTCGATAATCCCATGAAGCTCTACTGGGAAAACCCGGAGTAAACCATGGCACTCGATAAACCCTATCGCGACGTTCCGGGGACCACCATCTTCGATGCCGAGCAGGCGCGCCGCGGCTATCACGTGAACATGTTTTGCATGTCGCTCATGAAGGCCGAAAATCGCACACGTTTCAAAGCGGGAGAGCGAGCCTATCTCGATGAGTGGCCCATGAGCGAGGAGCAAAAGCAGGCGGTGCTGGCGCGTGACTACAATCGCATGATCTCGCTCGGTGCCAATATCTATTTCCTCTCAAAGCTGTTCTCGACCGACGGCCGCAGTTTCCAGTACACCGCCGCCTCGATGACCGGACTTAGCCAGGAGCAGTATGCGGCGATGATGCTCTCCGGCGGCCGCTCCCCCGACGGCAATCGCTTTGTCGGGGAGAAATCCTGATGGCCCGCATCACGGCGGGTGTGTCCACTACGCACGTGCCGGTCATTGGCGCGGCGATGGATCTGGGAAAGACCCAGGAACCCTATTGGTCGCCGGTCTTCGCCGGCTACGAATTCTCCAGGCGCTGGATTGCGGAACAGAAACCCGACGTCGTGTTGCTGGTCTACAACGATCACGCATCGGCCTTCAGTCTGGAGATCGTGCCCACCTTCGCGATTGGCTGCGCCGAGCAATTCTCGCCGGCCGATGAAGGCTGGGGCCCTCGCCCGGTGCCGAACGTCGTGGGCCATCCGGAGCTGGCCGCGCACGTGGCGCAATCGCTGATTCAGTCCGACTTCGACCTGACCATCGTCAACCGGATGGACGTCGATCACGGCCTGACCGTGCCGCTGTCACTCATGTTTGGCCAGCCGGCGAAATGGCCGTGCCGCGTGATTCCCTTCCCCGTGAACGTGGTGCTCTACCCCCCGCCTTCGGGCATGCGCTGCTACCGGCTGGGCCAGGCGCTGCGCACCGCCATTGAGTCTTTCGACGAGGACTTGAGCGTCCAGGTCTGGGGGACCGGCGGCATGAGCCACCAGCTGCAGGGGCCGCGTGCGGGATTGATCAACAAGGAATTCGATAAGCGGTTTATGGACCGGCTGATCGACGAGCCTGAGGAGCTCGCCAAATTGCCGCACATCGACTACGTGCGCGAGGCCGGCTCCGAGGGCATAGAACTGGTGATGTGGCTCATCATGCGCGGCGCTCTCGATGCCCGGGTGCGCACGCTGCATCGTTTCTACCATGTACCAGTGTCCAACACGGCGCTTGGACATTTGATTCTGGAGAATGAGAAGTGAAGGTCATACTCGCGGGCGCCGGGGCCTTCGGGCGCAAGCATCTCGACGCCATCCGCCAGATCGGCGGAATCGAAGTGGTGTCGGTGGTCGGGCGCGAGCCCGAGGCGACCCGGAGCGTGGCCGCCAGCTATGGGATACCACACAGTACGACGCAGCTCGGCGAGGCGCTGGCGCGCCCCGGGATCGAGGCAGCTATTCTGTGCACGCCGACCCAGCTGCACGCGGCGCAAGCGCTGGAGTGCCTGCGGGCCGGCAAACACGTCCAGGTCGAAATTCCGCTGGCCGATAGCTGGGCCGATGCCGAAGCGGTGGCCGCGCTGCAGAAGGAGACTGGCCTCGTTTGCATGGTGGGCCACACACGGCGTTTCAATCCCTCCCACCAGTGGCTGCATCAGCGCATTGCCAAGGGCGAGCTGGCGATCCAGCAGATGGACGTGCAGACCTTCTTCTTTCGCCGCTCCAACACCAACGCGCTGGGCGAGCCGCGCTCTTGGACCGATAACCTGCTCTGGCACCACGCTGCCCACACCGTGGATCTGTTCAAGTATCAGACCGGTGCGAATATTGTCAGGGCCAACGCCCTGCAGGGACCACGCCATCCGACGCTCGGCATCGCCATGGACATGTCCGTGCAGCTGCAGAGCGAGAGCGGTGCGATATGCACGCTGGCGCTGTCCTTCAACAACGACGGCCCGCTCGGGACTTTTTTCAGGTACATCTGCGACAAGGGCACCTACATCGCGCGATACGATGACCTGGTCAATGGCAAGGACGAGAAAATCGACGTGTCTCGTGTTGATGTGTCGATGAACGGCATTGAACTGCAGGATCGCGAGTTCTTCGCCGCCATCCGCGATAGACGTGAGCCGAATGCCAGCGTCGCCCAGGTGCTCTCCTGCTACCGCACCTTGCACGACATGCAGCGCCAGCTCGACGCCGGAGCACACTGACCCATGAAGCGATGCCGCATAGGCAACGCCGAGGTTGCGCAAATCGGCCTCGGGTGCATGAACCTAAGCCATGCGTACGGCAACCCCCCGGAGCGCGCGATCGCCCAGCGCTTGTTGCTGCGAGCGCTCGAGCTGGGGGTCGATCATTTCGATACTGCCGCACTCTATGGCTTCGGCCGCAACGAGGAGCTGGTCGGCGAGGTACTCGCGCCGGCCCGCGGACGGATATTCCTGGCCAGCAAGTGCGGAATGACAGGTATAGACGGCCAGCGCGTTCTCGACGGCCGTCCGGCCACGCTCAAGCAGACATGCAAAGAAGCGCTGCACCGGTTGCGAACAGACGTCATCGACCTGTACTACCTGCATCGCTGGGACAAGCGCGTGCCGATCGAGGACAGCGTCGGGGCGCTGGCGGATCTGGTCAAGGAGGGTCACGTCCGCTACATCGGGCTCTCGGAGATCTCAGTCCCTACCTTGCTTAAGGCGCACGCGGTGCACCCGATCAGCGCGGTGCAGAGCGAGTTCTCGCTCTGGTCCCGCAGTCCCGAGTTCGGCATTCTCGAGGCTACGCGTTCGATAGGAGCGGCGTTCGTCGCCTTCTCGCCCCTGGGGCGTGGCTTTCTGGCCGATGCCATCGCCGACCCTGAGGAATTTGTCGCCCACGACTTCCGCCGCGGCATGCCGCGATTCTCGGGGTCGAATTTTGCCGCCAATCGCCGGCATTTGCCGGCCCTGCACGCTTTGGCTCGCGAAGCCGGGTGCACCGCGCCACAGCTTAGCCTCGCCTGGCTCCTGGCCCGGGCGCCGCACATTCTGCCGATCCCGGGTACCACCTCGGTAGCGCACCTGGAAGAGAACTGGGCTGCTGGCGATCTGTCCTGCCCGCCGGGATTGCTCGAGCGCGTCGATGAGCTGATCAATCCCCGCACAGTCAGTGGCCTGCGCTACGGCGCTACGGCCCTGGCGGAAGTGGACAGCGATGAAGCGCCCGGAACTCCCACTCCGTAGCGAAGACTGGCGATAGCCTGCACAGCCGTGTCGACTAGGCGCGGTCCCGGGTCAAAATAAAGGGGCGCGCCCATCGACTGGGCGCGCCCCGTTTTACTGCCTGCTAGCGGCTCAGAAATTACGCGTGAATTGCAGGTACCACTCGGCCGGACGGCCGGGCTGTCCCTCCACGGTGTTCTGACCGAAGGGCGTCAGGTCGAAGATGTTGAGGTAGTACTGTTTGTTGGCCACATTGGTGCCACCCACCGCCGCGGTCCAGTCACCCTTGCCGCTGGTCCACTCCAGGCGCAGGTTAAGCAGCTCGTAGGCCGACTGGCAGGAATACGTGGACGTGACGCTTGAGCAGATTTCGCTCTGCCCGTACAGGTCCGCCCGCGGCGTCAGCTTGCTGCCATTGCCCAGCGCGATATCGTAGGAAACACTCGCGCTCCAATTGTACTTCGGCACGTAAGTCGGACGGTCGATGCAGGTTATGCCGGGGTCGGGCTTGCCGTCCTGGTTGAAGTCGCATTTGTCGAGGTCCGGCGAACTCCAGTCCGTGTAACCGTAACTGCCGTTGAACAACAGCGCCGGGATGGGCCGCCAGGCCACTTCCAGCTCCGCGCCTTCGATGTGCGCACCGGTCAGCTGCTGGTAGGAGGTGAGTGAGGTGGTGGCAAAGCAGATGTTGCCGTTCGAGTCCTGCACCGCACCCGGGTCGCTGGGATTGGCGGCGGGACCAACGCACTCGGTACCGCCAATCGGGACGATGCGCTTGTTGTAGTCGCTGTAGAACACCGCGATATTGGTGCGCAGGGTGTTATTCAGCATGTCGGCCTTGAGACCCAGCTCGTAGGCCGTCATTTCCTCGTTGCCGACCTGGACCGCCTGATCGGGCGTGAACGGGCGCGGATTGTAGGCCGGCGGGCGATAGCCCGTGGCCGCGGAGGCGTAAGCCATGAAGGCATCGGTGAACTTGTAATCCAGGCCCACCTTCCAGTCGGTGTGGTGGAAGTCGATCTTGATCGGCGCGACCACGAAGGTGTTGTCGAAGGACACGTCCTTCTTGTCCTTCGAGTATCGCACTCCGAGGGTCAGGTGCGCCTTTGGTGTGAGTTCGATTGCGCCGTTGGCATAGGCGGCCTCAGAGGTTGAGTCCGCAATATTGCGCGTATTGACCGAATAAGGGGTGCTGTCGATGATCGACGCCGCAACGAAGGGCGGCAGGCCGATAGCATTGCGGAAGATGCCCCAGAGGATCGGCGGGAAGCTCACCGTCTGATAGTTTTCCGCCGCGCTCTGATAGAAGAACAACCCTGCGGTCCAGTCCAGCCGGCTAAACGAGTGGCCGGTCAACCGTATCTCTTCCGTGCTCCAGTAGAAATCCTGCTGACCCCCGGTCGCCTGCAGGTTCAGGGGCGACGCGTCGGCGTCGGAGGACAACTGCGAGGTCAGGCTGGTGTAGGCCGCGATCGCCGTCAGCGTGGTGGTGTCGGTCAGTTTCCAGTCCAGAGTGCCCGAGCCCATGAGCTTGTCCAGGCCCGATTGCGGGTTAAAGGTCAGGCCGGTGGCCGGATCATTGTAGGTGGCGTAAGTGTCGAAGGGAGTCTTGGGAATGAAGCGATTGTCGTAATAGACCCCGTAGCCCCAGGGTTCGGTTGGCGTCGGCGTGTGATGCGCGTACTCGGTGTTCCAGAGCATGTAGCCGCTGTTCGGAATCACGTTTCCAGAGAGGTCGGTCGGATACTGGATTCTGACCAGCGAATCGGCCTTGGCTTCCGAGGTGTCGTGCTCGTAGTCGATGGCAAAGTTGGCCTCCACCGCATCGCTAAATATCCAGCGCAACTGGCCGCGCAGGCCGGTCAGTGAAATGCCGCCCTGGGTGCCGGTCTGGCAGTGCCGGCCTAGGCTCGGGTCACGTACGGGCAGCGTTCCGGCCTGGCTGGGGTACAGGCAGGCAAAGTCGTAGACCTTCTGGTAGCCGTTGCTCTGTTTGGACACACCCGCCACGCGAGCGAAGATGTTGTCCGCAAGCCTGAAGTCGTATCCCGCGCGCACGTCCACGCGCCGGAAGGAGCCGGTAGTCAGTTCGGCGTACCCGCTGTCGGTCCCGTCGGGCTTCTTGCTGATGTAGCGAATCACGCCGCCTATGGAGCCGCGTCCGAACAACGTGCCCTGTGGGCCGCGCAGCACTTCCACGCGATCCATATCGAGCAGGTCGATCTGTGAGCCCAAAGTAAATGGCTGGTAAACGTCATCGACGTAGATACCGACGCCCGGTTCGAAGGCCTGGTCAAAGTCATTTTGGCCGACGCCGCGAATATAGGCGGTCATCGTGTTGCCAAATGCCGCCTGGGCCGGCCGCAGCGAAACGTTCGGCACCGTGTAGCCGATTTCGTAGGCCTGCGTGAAGGAGCGTTGCTGGAGTTCCTCGCCATTGATCACCGAGATGGCAATCGGAGTGTCCTGCAACTTCTCCTGGCGGTACTGAGCGGTAACAATGACCTCTTCAAGACCCTCAGAGCCGGTCTTTTCCACAGCCACTGGGGGATCGGCGGCCCGTATTGGCATCGGCGCGGCCAGCACGCTCAATACCACGGCGGCGCCCAGCGAGCGGAGCGCGATGCCGGGCCAGCGGCCGGGCATGAGCAACAAGCGATTGCACGGTGACGTATCCATTAAATTCCCCCTATGTAACGAAATACGTGTCGATGAAAAACTTGCAATGCGAGGATCAAATCGCCGGTCAACTTACACTCGCGACACCTCCTGACGAACCTGCGCGCGCGGATTGTAAGTTACACCCACTATCAACACTCAAATGCCCCCCTTCCCACTCAACCAATGAAGAATGATCTATATAATAAGAGTGCAGTACGGTCTTTTCTACGCACCATTGTTGCTCTTGAGCAACAAGGCACTCCGTACCGGCAATCCTTTACGGCGCGCGGCCGGAGATCAGGCAGCACGCTTTTGAGTTTCCCAGCGCTGTCCGCGACCGCTGGGCCCGGGTGAGCTGGAAATCGCATCCGTATCAATTGCCCTGGCCCGTGACCTTGCTCGGTCCACGCACCGTGCACTAAGCTGGCCCGGTCGCGCTGGCACGGCGGCTGCCTTTGCAATACAGGAATACGCGTATGGTCTGGAAGACCCCAAGGATTGTGGAAATCGCGCTCGGCTGTGAGATCAACAGTTACGCCAGCGCGGATATTCCGGTCTAGCTCCTCAACGTGTATTCAGTCGCGCTAGGCGCGGCTGCGGGCGGCGGATTTCCGCAATGGAATTCCAATGCGCCGGCCTGCAACAGGGCGCGGGCCGGAGATCCCGCCGCTATCCCCCGCTCCCAGGCAGGACTTGCTGTCAGTAGCGACGGGCGGCGATGGCTGCTGTTGAACGCCTCGCCCGACTTGCGCGCGCAAATTGGCCAGTCGCGCTTCCTGCACCCTCGGGAGGGATTGCGCTCCTCGCCCATCGCAGGAGTTGTGCTCACGGGAGGCGAGGTCGACAACGTTGCCGGTCTGCTCACGCTGCGTGAACGGCAGGCACTGACGATCTACGCGACCGCGGCCGTCCACGCTGTCCTCGATTCCAATCCGATCTTCGAAGCGCTCGACCGCCAAGTCGTGACGCGCCATTTGGTAGCACTCGAGACTCCGGTCAGAACCGACCTGCAGCTTACATTCACGCTCTTTGCCGTCCCGGGCAAAGTGCCGCTCTATCTGGAAGACCCTGCTGCAGCCCCTGCGGTGGAAACTGGCGAGATGGCCGTTGGTATCAGCGTCACGGATGGGCGGCACACTCTCCACTACATTCCTGGTTGCGCGGCGATGACTCCCGCGCTCGCCAATCGCTTGCGCAATGCCGAGCTGGTGTATTTTGATGGAACATTGTGGTCGGATGAGGAAATGATCCGCGCCGGCATCGGCCAGAAGTCGGGGCTGCGCATGGGCCACATGAGCGTAAGCGGACCGGAAGGCACCGTAGCGGCATTCCGGGAACTGGGCGTGCGGCGCAAGGTTCTAATTCATCTCAATAACTCCAACCCGGTGCTGCTGGATGATTCCGCGGAGCGGGCCGCAGTCACGGCAGCCGGCTGGGAAGTCGCCTACGATGGCATGGAGATTGAATTGTGACAGGGGCGAAGATGTCGGCGGATGCGCTGGAAAGCGCATTGCGTGAAATTGGCGCGGTGCGCTACCACCACTTGCACCCTTTTCATCGCCTTTTGCACGACGGCAAGCTGGATCGCGGCCAGGTTCAGGCCTGGGCGTTGAATCGCTATTACTATCAAAGCCAGATTCCCGTGAAAGATGCCCTGCTAATCGCCCGTCTTCCGACGGCGGCGCTGCGACGCGAGTGGCGCCGGCGACTTGAGGATCAGGACGGCCGCGATGACATGCCGGGGGGCGGGACACGCTGGCTCAAGCTCGCCCAGGGCGTCGGCCTTGATGTGACGCTGGTGGAAGGTACTCAGGCGATCCTGCCGGCCACGCGCTTTGCCGTCGACGCCTACGTCCACTTCGTGCGCGATCACTCGGTCCTCGAGGCCATCGCGTCCTCCCTTACAGAGCTTTTCGCGCCAACAATTATCGCCGAACGTGTCTCCGGCATGCTGGCGCACTACCCCTGGGTCACGGCCGATACGCTCGCGTACTTCACGCCGCGCCTCACGCAGGCTCCCAAGGACAGCGATTTCGCTTTGCAGTACGTGCGCGAGCATGCGGACAATCACGAACGCCAGCAGCAGGTGCTGGCTGCATTGCGCTTCAAGTGTGACGTGCTGTGGGCACAGCTCGATGCTCTTTACTACGCCTACGTGGCCCCCAAGTTGGTGCCCCCGGGCGCATTCCTGCCCAATGTCCGCTGAAGCTCAGGTTGACGAGGACACCGTGCCGCATTTGGCGCGCGGCGTGCGACTGCATTACGACGAGGTTCGATCGGCGTGGGTGCTGCTGGCTCCCGAACGACTCTTCCAACCCGACGATGTGGCTCTCGAAGTCCTCAGGCTGGTGGACGGCGAGCGCAGCGTGCGCGCGATCATCGATTCCCTGGCGAGCCGTTACCAGGCGCCGCGCGCCCTTATCGCCGCCGACGTCGTCACGATGCTTCAGGACTTGAACGGCCGCGGAGCCATTAGTCTGTGAACGGACCGGTGCTACCGCCCCCGTTGGCCCTGCTCGCGGAGCTGACGCATCGGTGCCCGCTCAAATGCTTTTACTGCTCCAATCCGCTGGCGCTGGAGCGGCGGCATTCCGAGCTCGACACCAATGAGTGGCGGCGAGTGCTTACCGAGGCCGCGGCGCTCGGAATTTTGCAGGTCCATTTCTCGGGCGGAGAGCCGATGGCCCGCGATGATCTGGCCGAGTTGGTGCGCCATGCGGCTGATCTCAAGCTCTACACGAATGTCATCACGGCGGGCGTGCTGCTGAGCGACACCGCCATGGCGGCGCTGAGCGCCGCTCGGGTCGATCATATTCAACTCAGTTTCCAGGACTCGCGTGCTGCATCGGCCGACTACATCGGCGGCTATGCCGGCGGACACGACAGGAAGCTTGCCGCGGCGCAGCGCATTACCGCGGCCGGCCTGCCGCTCACCCTGAACTTCGTCGTCCACCGCCTCAACGCAGAGCGGGTCGCCGAGATGATCGACATGGGCGAGTCGCTGGGCGCCGCGCGTGTGGAGATTGCGCACGCCCAGTACCATGGCTGGGCGTTGCGCAACCGGCGCGGCCTCCTGCCGAGCCGAGCGCAGCTCGATGCGGTGACGCAAGTGGTCGAAAAAGCACGCGAGCGCCTCAAAGGAAAGCTCGTGATCGATTACGTAATGCCCGACTACTACGCCTCCCGACCCAAAGCCTGCATGGGCGGCTGGGGGCGACGGTTCATCAACATCTCCCCTTCGGGCAAGGCGCTGCCCTGCCATGCCGCCGAGACTCTGCCGGGCCTGGATTTCCCGTCGGTACGCGAACACTCGCTCGCCGAAATCTGGCGCCAGTCTCCGGCATTCCAGAAATTCCGTGGCACCCAGTGGATGCCCGAGCCTTGCAGGAGTTGCGAGCGGCGTGAGCTCGACTGGGGTGGCTGCCGCTGCCAGGCCATGGCGCTGTTGGGGGATTCCTCCGCGACCGATCCGGTATGCACCAAGTCCAGTGACCATTATGTCGTGGAGGAAGCGCTCGCCGAACTCTCGGCGGACGGCGAACTGTCCGCCCGGGTCATGGCGCCCGCGGGCAAGTCCTCCCGGCAGCGCGCGGACACCCGCGCGCCCGGCCGATAGGCACCGCCTGGTTTGACCCTCGGAACCGCATTTTAGTATGCTCAACTAACGATTTAACGCCTGCCGACGCATCGGGAAAGCGTTCCGCAATCACTCCCGAGGAGGATCAAACGATGGCTTCCGTTCAAGCAGTTGCTCGTCCGTCCGAGTCCTTTGCCCAACCCGAGTACTCAGCTGCGGTCAAGCGCGCGCTGGCACGCAAACCCGCCCTGTTCATCAACAATGAATGGGTGCACTCCTCCCGTGGCGGCACGATCGCGGTCGAAGATCCTTCGACCGGACTTGAGATCTCGCGCTTCGTGGATGCCTCGGACGCCGACGTTGATCGCGCCGTCGCGGCAGCGCGCGCTGCTTTCGATGATGGCCGCTGGTCTCACCTCCCGCCCAACAAGCGCGAGCGCATCATCAACAAGCTCGCGGACTTGATGGAGGCGCACGCCGCGGAGTTTGCGGAACTCGAAGCCATCGATAACGGCAAGCCTGTCGGCATGGCGAAGATGATCGACGTGCCTGGATCGATTGACCACTTGCGCTACATGGCCGGCTGGGCCTCAAAGCTGGGCGGTGAAGTCATGGACCCGCAGGGTATGCCGCGCGGCAAAGTGTTCAGCTATGTGATGCGCGAACCGGTCGGCGTGGCGGCACAGATGATTCCCTGGAACTTTCCCCTGGTCATGGCCACGCTCAAGATCTCCCCCGCGCTGGCGGCCGGCTGCACGATCATTCTCAAGCCCGCCGAGCAGACCTCGCTGACTGCTCTGCGCCTGGCGGACTTCATTGTTGAGGCGGGCTTTCCCCCGGGCGTGCTCAATGTCGTCACCGGCAACGGACACACGGCCGGCGATCGGCTGGTCCGGCATCCTGACGTGGACAAGATCGCCTTCACCGGGTCCACGGAAGTAGGCAAGATCATAAATCGCAACGCGACCGACACGCTCAAACGCGTCTCACTCGAATTGGGCGGCAAGTCTCCCGTCGTCGTCATGCCCGATGTCAACATCGAAGAAGTCGCGGCTGGCGCCGCCGGTGCGGTTTTCTTCAACTCAGGGCAGGTGTGCGTGGCGGGCTCGCGACTGTTTGCGCATCGCTCCATTTTTGACAAGGTGGTCGAAGGTGTCGCGGCAGCCTCCGCTTTCTGGAAGCCACGCCCCTCGCTGGATCCGCAGGGGCACATGGGTCCCTTAGTCTCGAAGGAGCAGATGGACAAGGTCATGGGGTACATCGCCGCCGGCAAGAAGGACGGCGCCTCGGTGGCGATCGGCGGAGACTCGCCTTCATCGACAGGCTACTACGTGAATCCGACGATTCTCGTCAACGTCAAACCGACGATGAGCGTGGTTCGCGAGGAGATCTTCGGGCCCGTCGTGGTGGCGCAGCGTTTCGAGGATATCGACGAGGTGGCCAAGGCCGCAAATGACACGACCTACGGACTGGCGGCGGCTATCTGGACCAAAGACGTGTCGGCCATGCACAAGCTGGCCTCCAAGCTAAAGGCAGGAACAGTCTGGGGCAATTGCCATGCCGTGATTGATCCGGCCTTGCCGTTTGGCGGCTTCAAGCAATCGGGCTTCGGGCGCGAGCAGGCGCGCCAGGGCATCGAGTCCTATACCGAGCTGAAGACCGTCATCATCCAGCTCTAAATGGCTTGCGCGCTGCGGGAGAAGCTTAGGCTTTTCCCGCCAGCGCCGCGCCAAATCGCGGATGTGCGTAGTGCATCGGCACATCCTGGCGATGCGGCCAGGTCTTGCGCACGCGCGCAGCGGGCAGCAACACATCTGGCCCAAGTGGATTTTCCGGAAAGGTTTGATTGGCGGGCTGCAGGTGCGCGACCGTCCTGGACCAGCCGCTTTCATAATCGGCCTGCCATTGCATCATGTAGTCCAGGCGCTTGATCTTCCACACGCCCTGCTCCTGAACATAGTCGTTCTCATAGACGCCGGCCTCGAGAAATTGCAGCGGCAGTCCGTCGGGCTTGTAGTCGCGGCTTTCGTGGCTGCCGCCCATCAGCAGTCCCCGGAAACGCCCCTTTGCGCTCTTGCGGTCCGGCGCCACCGTGATGATGTCCTGCATCTGAAAGTGATCCAGAAGAAATCCGTAGACCGGCCCATTGACGCCCTTGGTGAAGTAGTTTTGGAACCACGCCCCGTACAGACGCCGCACGCCTTCGTGGCCACGGTATTCCCCGGATAGGAACACCACCGCACCATCCTTGGCGAACAGCTGCACAACATCCTCAGCGCGGTTGAAATCTATGTAGTAGCCGTAGGCCCAGTGCAGGCGGCGAATGGCGTTGATGTCCTCCAGCTCGCCCACCCGGTGTTCTACAGCTGCGAGCCGAGCCTCGAGATCAGACATGGGTGACCCTCCTGCCAAATTTATTGCACGGCACGCTAGCAAATGTTACCTAGGGACGCGAGAGGAAATCACCATGAAAATGGCAGGCAAGACCGCGTTCATTACCGGCGGCGTGTCCGGAATCGGCTTCGGTATAGCCCGTGCACTCAGTGCCGCCGGGGCGGAACTGATCCTGACCTACCGGAATGAGTCCTACCGCGCGTCCGCCGAGCGCTGGTTTGTCGACAACGGCCGGCCCATGCCGCGCTTCCTTCCACTGGATGTGACCGACCGCGCTCAGTGGGCGCAGGCGGCCGAGCACAGCGGTCCGGTCCACGTATTGGTCAACAATGCCGGCGTCAGCGTGTTCGGGCCCACGGACCAGGCCAGCTACGCCGATTACGACTGGATCATGGGCGTCAATTTCGGCGGCGTGGTCAACGGCCTGGTAACCTTCATTCCGCGCATCAAGGCGCTGGCGCAGGGTGGCCACATCGTCAACGTCGCTTCCATGGCCGCGTACATATCCGGCCCGCAGGCGGGCATATACACGGCAAGCAAATTTGCCATCCGGGGCCTGACCGAATGCCTGCGCTATAACCTCGCTCCTTACGGCATCGGCGTATCACTCATGTGCCCGGGGCTGACGCGCACCAACGCCTGGGACTCCGCGCTTCGGCGGCCGGCCAGCTACGCCTCTTCCGGATTCGATCCCGTCGACCCGAAGGAGCTGGCGCAGTTCGGCACTGCCTTCGAGGCTGGCATGGATCCTCTGGAGGTCGGCGAGAAGACGCTCGCCGGCATCATGGAGAACCGGGCGGTGATATTCACCCACCCGGAATTCACCGAGGACTTCTCGGAAATCTACCAGAACTCGCTGGCGGCGCTTCCCAAGGAGCCCACACCCGAGGCGCGGCTGCACATCGAGCGCCTGAGGCGCGCGGCTAATACCGCTGCCGCCGCGGGCAAACTGATTGGCCTGGGTGATCTCACCTAACCGCCGCGGGCTGCCTCACGGCGGCATACTAGGCTCCTAGGGTTAACGCGTTAAACCTAGAACATGGTGTTGGTGTTGGCCGATTTTTCAGGCACGGGCTGCACCACGTCCCAGTGCTCCATTACCTTGCAACCCTTGACGCGCAGGATGTCGACTACAGCGATCCCGCGATCTTCGGGCGCAAATTTTCCGTGGGAATGCACGGCCACCAGATCCCCGTCGGCGATGATCCGCTTGATCGAATAATTGATATTGGGGTTCTTCGCGAAGAACGGCTCCAGGAAGTTGACCGCCGCATCGCGGCCGGTCGCAGCCATCGGATTGTGCTGGATGTAACCCGGGTCAACCCAGGTCTCGAAGGCCTCGCGAACCTTCTTGTCAACGTAGAACTGTGTCATGAACTTCGTGACCACTTCCTTCGGCGTCAACTTGCACGTCTCAGCTCGCGCAGGCAGGCCGGCGAACACAAAAGCACTGATTAGCAATGTCATGTACAGGCGCATGGACCACTCCTCATGGCAGACGGGTAACGCAGTTTGAAAACCCTCGGTAACGACTCCCTATGGAGCGATGGTATCGCAGGTCCGGACGCTCAGCCGCCGTGAGCCACTGGTGCGTTCGCTACAGACGGTTCCTTAACCTTGAGCAGCAGCACAAGTCCCACGGCCAGGAACACCACGCCACCGGCGAAACCCGCCCGCTGATTCTGGGACAGCGAAGTCACAAGGCCGATTGCCAAGGGTCCCACAAACGAAGTCGCCGTGCCTGACATCGAATAAATACCGAAGAACTCGTTGAGCATCTCAGGCGGCGTGAGCTGCGCCATCAATGATCGGCTCGCTGCGAGGCCGCCGGTAACGAAGAAGGCCACCGCCATCTGACCTCCGGCAAATACGCGGTCCGGAAATGTTGCAAACGGGCCGCCGAGCATCTTGGCCGGTTGCGATAGGCGCACAAAAAATGCGCTGTCGGGGCTGGTCGAGCACACAACAATGGTGGCTAGCAGCGAACCCGCCACAAACAGGATCGCGCTGCGTCGCGAGCCGATCCGATCATCGAGCCAGCCGCAGAAGGCTCCGGCCAGCGCTGCCGCGACGCTGTTGCACAGCCCCAGCACCACGATGGTTTCAGCCTTCCAATGCATCACGGTTGCCGCGTATACCCCGCTGAACAGCATCAGCACCACGAACCCCTCGTTGTAGGTCAGCCGCGCCAACAGAAAGAATCCGACGCGACGAAAATCCCCGAGCCGCCGCAGCGTGGCTGCGAGTCTCGACATCCCGTCGCGGACCGCCTGCAATGCGCCTACGTAGCTGCCGGGGGAGTCCGGGGTGAGGAGGAACATCGGCATGCCGAAGACAAGCATCCACAATCCGGCCAGCAGTCCCACGGCCCGCTCCGGCTCGTGCAGTGCCGGTTGCAGTCCGAACAGCGGGTGCGGATTCCAGCTCCAGTCGAGCAGAAAAAATACGAACAGGATTATTCCGGAGCAATTGCCGAGGGAATACCCCATACCGCTCCAGAAGCCGATCCTCCCCGGCGCCACGTTGGGCAGCATGGCATTGCAAAAGATTGCCGAATACTCGAAGAACAACATGCCACCCACTAGGGCGGTCTGTATCCAGCCCAGACCCACGCTCATGCCTGGTACCGCAAACCACAGCAGGCACATGGACGGAATGCCGACGCACAGCGTCGCCGCCAGCCAAGGCTTACGGCGTCCTCCGGCATCGGCTATCGCGCCTAAGACCGGCGCGCCGAGAGCCACGAGCAGTGCGCCCACCGAACTGGTATAGCTCCACAGCACCTGGCCGCGGACCGAATCTGAGACCACCACCGTAGTGAAGTACGCCGAGAAAATGAAGATGTTGACCAGCACGTTGTAGGGCGCCCGGGCGCCGTCAAAAAGCGCCCACGCCAGGGCCCCGCGATTTTTGGGCTTCGGTCTGCTCATTGGGCACTCACCGGGAAGTCGCGTCGCTCTCTGGCGAAGGCAATGAAATAATCCAGCGCGCCCGGGTTGGCCAACGCCGCGCGGTTGGCGGCCTTGTCGGGCGCCATGCCCATCAGAATTCGCCGCACCGGGACTTCCAGTTTCTTGCCTGTCAGCGTCATGGGCACGGCCTCGATCTGATAAATCTTGTCGGG
>Ga0163163_10001829_pt1 | contig 17965 bp, 15 predicted proteins | sample S65metaG_FD_119766 | JGI IMG/M metagenome (GOLD analysis project Ga0163163, IMG submission 119766) | Switchgrass rhizosphere microbial communities from Kellogg Biological Station, Michigan, USA - S6-5 metaG | ecosystem: Host-associated > Plants > Roots > Rhizosphere > Soil | place: USA... | reverse complement strand
CCAGCAGCGCGCGGCACCGGGCGGATTCGTCATTTGTTCTTTGGTGGAAAACGGTCAAGGGCTTTCCTCACAGTGGAGTTGATATTCTCATGGCGGTTACGCATATCGTGGATCGTATCCGTGCAATAGGCACGCCAGATCAATTTGGATGTCGCTGCATCTACGATGTCCAGCACCAGCAGGCCCGATGTGTAGTAATCGACTTCGGTTCGGGTCCATGCTGGGTGTGCATACCATCCATACCAGTCGCCCGGCACGGATTCGATGACAGTTCGAAGCTTTTGGTTCGTTTCAGCAGACAGGAAGAAGGTCACGAAAACGTCGGGTGGACCGTCGGATGGCCGGAGCCCCTTCTTTATCAGTTGGCGATTGCCGGCGTCGAGGACCAGTTGAATGCCGGTCGAATACTGCTCCCTGAGCTCAGGGTACTTCTCGAAGGCGGGATGAACACGCCATTCATAATTCCGAATGTGGGAGAAATCGGCGGTCTTGTCGAAATCGATCGTAACCTTCTGCGCGAACACAGACTGAAGCACCAGGCAACTGCCGAGCACACGGACAACAAGATACATCTGAAAGGAGAATGCGGAGTCCGCTCAGGAGGTGCAAAAGATTTGTGTTCTTAAGACGGCAGGACTTCCCGAATGGTGCCCAGAAGGTCACCGAGTCTAAATGGCTTACGCAGAAAGCGTTCGATACTCGCCGACAATGATGCGGCCGCCATCTCTTCCGGTTTCGCACTGGTAATGATCACGGACATATCGGGCCGCAGGCGCTTGGCCTCTTCATAAACCTCGCGGCTGGGCGCCCCAGGCAGGGTGACGTCCAACAGAAGCACATCGATGTGACCCTTTTGGGCTCGAATCACATCCAATGCGCCAAATCCGTCGCGTGCCTCAATGACGAGCAAGCCCTTCTTTCGCAGCATCTTCGAAACAGCATGCCGCAATAAGTCTTCATCGTCTACAACTAAGATCGTCGCTTCTTGAGATGCCAGAGCTTCTTCGTCGGCGCGCGAGAGTGTGCTGTAGGTTGCCTGGGCCGTTTCGCTATCAGCCGGCAGCAATATCCGAAACGTCGTACCTTTGCCTGGCGCGCTCAGAATCTTGACGGCCCCGTGCAGGCTCTGAACGATTCGTTGAACAATGCCAAGCCCCTGCCCGTGAGTGCCCGATACTTTGGTCGTGAAGAAGGGATCGAAGACCCTGGCTTGGGTCTCAGGTGTCATGCCGCGTCCCGAATCGCTGACCTCCAGTTGCAGGCATTCTGCGCCGTCGGTCAGGAGCTCCAAGCCCGCCTGGGATGAATCGCGATGAAAGGTTACTCGTCCGGCGGTCACACGAATCACTCCATCCCGATCGCCTATCGCTTCTGAAGCGTTGGTGATGAGGTTCATGGCAACCTGGCGGATTTGGGCCGGGCTGGCGCGCACGAATGGAAGGTTCGGGCCAAAACCAGTCTCCACCTTCACATGTTTCGACACTGAGACTTGGAGCAACTCGAGCATGTCGCCCACGATCGCCCCAACGTCGACGAGTTCGATAACCTCGCTCTCTTGCCCGGCATAAATCATCAATTGCCGCACGATCTCCGCCCCTCGAATCGCACCCGCGCGAATTCTCTGTAGTTCTTCCGACGGACTCGAGCCGCTGGCAAGCTCCGCAAGGGCCAGTTCCGAATGAGCAAGTATTCCGCCCAAGAGGTTATTAAAGTCGTGGGCGATGCCGCCAGCCAGCGCTCCTATGGTCTCCAGCTTCTGCTTTGCAAGATCCTCCTGCTGTATGGTCTTGACATCATTGATATCGACGCAAGAACCGATGTAGCCGACAAAAACGCCGCCGTGTTCGAAACGAGGAACCCCATTGTCCAGCATCCACCGGTACTCTCCATCGGCGCGCCTCAAACGATACTCCATTCGGAAACTCCGGCGCGCGTCGAATGAGGATGTGTAAATCTCAAGACAGCGCTTCAAGTCTTCCCGATGCACACCGTTGGCCCATCCGTCGCCCAGCTCCTGCTGCATGGTACGACCGGTAAAAGCCAGCCACGGCTTGTTGAAAAATGTACAAGCCTTGTCAGGGCCGGACACCCAGATAAGAACAGGTGCGGTGTCTGCCATGCTTCGGAAGCGTTCTTCGCTTTCCTGCAAGGATTCTTCTGCGCGCTTCCGGCGCTCGCGCATTCCCTCCAGGAGGACCTTGTCGATATCCTGACCGGCCATTCTGCTCAGCTCGGCGGCAATGTCTTCTGGCGACAGTACGAAATCGACGCAGCCGCGCGCGATGGCCGTTTGAGGCATGAGGCTGAATTTCGCAGTTTCGGGATCTTGCGCGAAGGTCACGCCTCCAGCGGCTTTCAATGCTTCGAGGCCGGCTGCACCGTCCGTTCCGGCCCCGGAAAGGATGACTCCGATCGCGCGGCGGCCATACTCTTGCGCCAGTGACCGCATCACGCTATCGATCGGCATGTGGTTGGAAGCGTGGGAGACGGCCTTGAACGTCTGGTTCACGATCTCCAGTCCGGCGTCCGATGGCATGACGTACAAGTGGTCAGGCTCGATTTTCATGCCGTCCGTGGCCTGCAGGACCGGTAGTGCGCTCGCCTCGCACAGGATTTCGGTCAAATGCCGCTGGTGCTGGGGATGCAGATGTTGAACAAAGGAGTACTGAACAAATACGAAGGCCAAACCCGTCTTTACGGGCAGCTGGGCAAGCAGCAGCCTGAAGGCTTCCAGCCCTCCAGCCGAGGCTCCGATTCCGGCTACCGAAATGCGCATCGTACAGTCTCCTGAATCGAGCCGAATCATGTCTCGAACTCAGGCCGTGCGTTATGTTGCGACCATTTTAATACACCGGAGAAGCTTCGGTCGGATTCCTTCAGTTTACGCCTTGGGATCAAAGCGTCAGCCTCTTCAGGTCGACTCCGAGCCAGTCCGCGGCCGATTGCATATCGTCCCAGACTCGTACTTCGATGCGCGGTGAATTCAAGATCTGTTCGTACATTCGTGAGATCCCGAACGCCAGCGGATCTGTTGCAAAAAATGCGGATCTTACTCGGATATCATTCGGGTTAAACGCGCGCCGTCGAGCTGCCAGTTGGTGGACGTCGGCACATGAGAGATGAACTCCGTCCAATTGGGACATGTCACAGAAGCGATTGAAGCCCGTCTCCGTCATGACCTCTTTGGCCTCAATAAAATCGGCAAGTTTCCCAGCCGTCTTGGCGTCAAGGACGCCGGTGAGCCGGCCAACCATCAGCGCGTCCTTATCGATCACGTAGATATCGAACATCCCGGCTCTCCTGGATAGCTGATCGAGACTCCGGGCGTCCGACTCAAAATGTTCGCAAACTAGCGGGCGCGTAATTCTTCTAGTGGGTGAACATGTTTTAAATCGAATAGCAAGTCACCTGCATTAGAGATTGTGAGGTGCGCCCAATGAATTCGGAAACCGCGAGGATGCAGGCAGCACGAGAATCAAAAACGCCCTGGAGGAAGTGGGGGCCCTACCTAAGCGAGCGGCAGTGGGGGACGGTTCGCGAGGATTACAGCCAGGATGGAAATGCCTGGGATTACTTCAGCCACGACCAAGCCCGGTCGCGAGCTTATCACTGGGGTGAGGACGGACTGGCTGGGATCAGTGACGACCGGCAGTTGCTGTGCTTCGCTCTGGCGCTCTGGAACGGCAAAGATCCCATCCTGAAGGAACGCCTGTTCGGCCTCACCAACAGCGAGGGGAATCACGGCGAAGATGTCAAGGAATACTACTACTATCTGGACAGCACTCCGACTCACTCATACATGAAATACCTGTACAAGTATCCTCAGAGGGCCTTTCCATATGATGACCTGGTGCAGACCAATCGGGCTCGCAACCGGGGCGATATGGAGTATGAGTTGCTGGACACGGGCATCTTCGAGGGCAATCAATACTTCGATGTTTTCGTTGAGTACGCCAAGAACACGCCGGAGGATCTCCTGATCCAGATCAACGTGTGCAATCGAGGGCCCCAGGCTGCTTCGATTCACGTCCTTCCAACGCTATGGTTTCGGAATATGTGGACGTGGTGGCCCGGTACACCGAAACCAATTTTGAAAAGGGTCCCGGGAACGCAGCGCAGCTGTCTCGTAGCAGCTGCAAACGGTGAGTTGCGGTACCTGTCTTGTGAGGGAGAAGTCCCGTTGCTGTTTACCGAGAACGAGACCAACAACGAGCGACTTTTCGGCGGGTCGAATGCCGGTCCGTACGTCAAAGACGGTATCAACGACTGCGTAGTGGGCGGAAAAAAGGGAGTTGTCAATCCGGACGAGACAGGAACGAAAGCCTCGGCGCACTATCAAGTGACGGTGGGCGCTGGGGAGACAGCTACCATCCGGCTACGGCTTAGCGATCAGTCGCCCTTCGATGCGGGCGATCCGTTCCTGAAGTTTTCGGAAATCCTTCAAACCCGCCGATCCGACGCGGACGAGTTTTATCGAAGCATCATCCCGGTCGGAAGCAGCGCCGATACCGCGAGAGTGATGCGACAGGCTTTAGGCGGGATGCTCTGGAGCAAGCAGTACTTCGGTTTCGATCTGAACAAATGGCTCGAGGAGCACGGCGCGGGTCCCGGACACCCGAACGCTCCGGCGATGCGCAACAGTGAATGGTTCCACATGGTGAACGAGCATATTATCTCGATGCCGGACAAGTGGGAATATCCATGGTATGCCGCGTGGGATCTGGCGTTCCACGCCATCGCGCTGTCCACTGTGGATACGGATTTTGCAAAGGACCAGCTGGATCTATTGTTGCAGCGGTTCTTCTTACATCCGACCGGCCAGATCCCGGCATACGAATGGAATTTCAGCGACGTGAATCCGCCCGTGCACGCCTGGGCGACCCTTTTTGTTTACAGGACGGAGCAGGCTCTTCGCGGCAAGGGCGATTTGGACTTTCTGCACCGCTCCTTCCGAAAACTGATGCTGAACTTCACCTGGTGGGTCAACCGGAAGGATCGATTCGGAAAGAATGTCTTCGAGGGAGGGTTTCTCGGGCTGGACAACATAGGCGTTTTTGACCGCAGCGCGCCGCTGCCTGCCGGAGGATACCTGGAGCAAGCAGACGGCACTGCATGGATGGCGCTGTTTTCCCAGAACATGCTCGAGATGTCCATCGAGCTGGCCGCTACCGATCCAACCTACGATGATATGGCCGCGAAATTCGTCGACCATTTCTTGTGGATTGCCAGAGGCATGAACCACATGGGGCCCAGCGGCATGTGGGACGAAGAAGACGGATTCTACTACGACGTCTTGCGTTACCCAGACGGGAGTGCGACACGGCTCAAAGTCCGCTCCATGGTGGGCTTGTTGCCGCTTTGCGCTACCACCGTGGTTGATTCATGGCAGCGCGAACTGGTGCCCCACACCCTGGCGACCACGGCTGAGCGATTGAAACAATTGCCGGAACTCCTCCAGAGCATTCATCCGACGGGACGCGGACATTTAGGCGTTGCGGATCGCGGCATCATTGCGCTGGTAAATCCTGACAGGCTGCGCCGAATCTTGTCCCGCATGCTGGATGAGAATGAGTTTTTGAGCCCCCATGGAATCCGAGCCCTATCCCGCTACCATGCTGACCATCCGTATGTGTTCAATCTGCAAGGGCAGGATCATAGCGTGAACTATGTGCCGGCGGAATCGGACTCCGGCATGTTCGGCGGGAATTCCAATTGGCGCGGCCCGATCTGGATGCCGATGAACGTACTCTTGATTCGCGCTCTGCTTTCCTTCTATCTCTACTATGGCGATCGCTTCAAAGTAGAATGCCCCACTGGTTCCGGCAACCAGATGAATCTCTTCGAAGTGGCCCGTGAGATCGCTCAGCGGTTGATCCGGATCTTCCTCCAGGACAAGGATGGACGGAGACCTGTTTTCGGAGGCTCCGAGAAACTCCAGACCGATCCGGAATGGAAAGACCACCTCATGTTCTTCGAGTATTTCCACGGAGATAACGGTGCGGGCATTGGCGCCAATCATCAAACCGGCTGGACCGGCACGGTGGCGACCCTGATCGAAATATTCGGCCGCATCGATGCACGCCAGTTCCTATCGGGCGGCAAAAAAGGCGCTTTTGCCCTCGTGAAGAAGGCATACGGAGACTAGTCACGAAAGACCGTCGCTAACGACCGGGAGGTGGCCCTGCTACAAACCGATGAGCATCTGGAAGAGTCGCTCCGCTAGTTGGTCCAACGGAAACCTCAGGAGAAGCAGGGGCAGCATCGGAACGATCACATAGGTCGCAAGCGCAATAATGAGACGCCGACTCGCGGGAATCAGCCGCATCCCGCGCACAACGTTGAGGCTGTTGGTCAGGTCGGCCAGCGACTGCAAATCCGCTGTGCCCAACAAGGAGTCGTCGGACTCCTTGTCATCGCGGATCCACTTTCTGTCAAAGGCGTTCACGTAGCGCGCCGCCATGCCCATGTACTCCATCATCCCGGTCTGACGGCAGCTCCGAAGCTTTGCCGAGAACAGAAAAAGCGGGCCCACAAACAACACCGCCGTCGCCAGTATGACCAGCGGAACCAAGGAGTACAAGGTCTCAAACGCCATGCTTCCCGAGAAGATGGCTTCCGCAAACTGTGCTGAATATACTGCAGATATCGCCAGAACCAACGGCGCGAAGCTCCCCTGCACAATTTCGAGATAGCCCAGTCCTGCTACGCCATCGGAGTGAGTCGGGATGAGGCGGAGTTTGAGTCTTTGTAAGCGCCAGAGGAAGTACCACCAGAGGCCCAGCCTCCAGAGCCAGCGCAATACCAGGAATCGAAAGAGCGGCAGACAAAAGCCCAGATACCAGCCATTCATCCAGGAGACCCGGCCTCCGGTCGACTGAAGGATTGACGTCCAACTCCCTGTCTTGCCCGGCACATCCATGATCAGAGGAAGTTCAAACGCTAGGAGGAGAGCAAGGAGCTCCGCCAGCCAGGAATCTGCCATCCATGTGATACGACGGATATCCGACGCGAAGATCGGCAAGGAGGCTTCAGGCACCAGGCCGGAACGGACGATGTAGCGGGCAAATTCTGCGATTCGGGGAGCGACCCACGTCTCACACAGGAAGAGCAGTGGGATCGCCACCAGTAAGCGGACGTGAACGCCAATCCCTCCCAGCGAAACAATTTTGGACCCGAAGCCTTGGATCAGTGCCAGCGAGACAAGTACAACCCAAGTCAATAGACCGAGCGCGATGCCCAGCCTGATGGTATTCGTGCCTGACCGTACCAGGCCCAGCCGGCATCCGAGCCGCCGCAGTGGACCGCCGAGCACAGAGAGTTCTGGAATAGTCTCTGCGTCTTTCATGAATTGCAATGTTCAAAGCTGAAGCGCAAGCCTGCGCCGCTCGATGTTAAGAACAGTTCGATCAGGATGCCCGCACGAATGCTACGCGCGGTCCACCGGGCTTCTGCAACAGCGTGCCGCAGCCTCGCTCTCCTTGGTGCTTCTCCAGCCGCTTCTTGAGTTCAACCCGGGCGCGCATCAATCTGGACTTCGCAGCGGGTACGGTGATTCCCAAATCCGCGGCGATGTCCCGCATGTCGAGCTGGTGCAGATCCCGCATCACCAACACTTTCCGTAGTAGAGGAGGAACCCTGCTGATTTCCTTGTTCAGCAGAAGTAAGACCTCGTCGTCTCCTACGGCCTGCTCGGGCTGAGCCCGTTGATCGATCACCTCTAACCGGAAAGTTCCTTCCGAATCGTGGACCTCGTCTACCGACGTCGTGGGTGCAAGCTTAGCCTTGCGAAGACGCATCAGGCACCGGTTGGATACGATGCGGCTGAGCCAAGCACCAAAAGATCCTTGTCCGTGATATGAATCAAGATGCGTCCACGCCTGGACCCAGGCACTCTGCACCTCATCTTCAGCGTCGCCTCGATTCCGCAGAATCGAGTACGCCTTGGTCAAGCAAAATCGTTGATACCGTTCGATCAGTCGAGCGAACGCGCATGTGTCGCCCATCTTCACGGAATCAACGACGGCATCGTCGGACTGGGTTGTTGGTCCGAGCGCTGCATCAAAGTCCTCGGTCGTGCTGAACCGCGATTGGGGGGGCGGCCACGCGGCGATTGAATACGCTGCCATAATGTCCTCCTAAGAACCTGGTCTCTAATCCGGCGAAGGCTCCACTAGGGCAACTACAACGCCATTAGGTATACGTTGGCCTAGCCATAAGAAATCGAGTAACTTGCCGAGAAAACGACGACACTGGGTTGAGGCCTTGGTGCCCGATCCAGGCCCGTTAGGCAGTTGTTGCTATGCCCTTTTGAGGCAGTCAGGAAGGTCAATTCACGGAAAATTCACGGAGGGCGGACTCGCCAGCAGCGGCTGCAAGGGATGAGAACTGGCTATTGTTAGTCGGCCGGAGCCATCATTTCACGCAGGGTGTGCACCAGCTCGCCGATTTGGTACGGCTTTCTGAGCCAGCGGTCGTTGATTGAAGAACTTGACCCATCTGTGCCGTTGGCACTCGTGAAAAGCACTCGAGCGTCTGGCTTTAACCGGCGAATCTCGTCGCACACGATACGGCTGGAGAGGCCAGGCAATGTCAGGTCCAGCACGACGGCGTCAATCTGACGAAAGTGCCTTTCGAACAGTTGGATGGCGGCCAGGCCGTCGCGGGCGGCCAGGACGGAATAGCCCTCCCGTTGGAGAGCGCTCGCAGAACCCACGCGGAGCCCGTCATCATCGTCAACGAACAGCACCATGCCGGCCTGGTCCGACCGTCCTGCCGGTATCCGGTCTTTCCGACCCAGCTTTCCACTCCAAAGTGGCAACCAGACCTTGAAGGTGGATCCTTGTCCAGGAGCACTCACCACGCTGATCGCGCCACCCGCTCCGCGAACGATGCCGTGCACGGACGCCAGCCCTAGCCCACGGCCAAGGAACTTGGTGGAGTAGAAGGGATCGAAGATTTTGGCTTGTATTTCGTTGCTCATTCCGCAGCCGGTGTCTGACACCTCCAACAGAACGTAATCGCCTTCGCCGAGATCGGGAGATCCAGATTCGCCCGGATCTTGGTTTACCCGGACTTTCGCAGTGGAGACCGTGACGATGCCGGGCCGCGCTTCTAACGCCTCGATTGCGTTCATCACCAGATTCAGCACCACTTGCCGGACTTGTCCGGAGTTCGCCCAAATGGTCGTAGGATCGTTCGATAGATTCACTTGTAATGACGCGACGCTGGGGGCGGACGCTTTAAGCAATCGAACTGTTGCCTGAGTCAGCGAGGACAATTCCACCGGCTCGGATGTGTCGGAGTCTGTATTGCCCGCATAGGCCACTAGCAGATTCACTATCTCCGAAGCGCGAAGAGCAATCTTCGCAATGGTGTAAACGCTTTCGTGGGATGGAGATTCACCGGGAAGCTCGTCAAGCGCAAGTTCTGCATGGGCCAGGATCGTACTCGTTAGAGTGTTGAAGGTGTGAGCGATCCCCGCGGTCAGCACACCCAGACTCTCCAGCTTCTGGCTCGCTAAGGCCTGCTCCTGGCTGCGCTTGAGCTCCGTGATATCGATGGCGGACCCGAGATGGCCGGCAAACTCGCCATTCACGAAGCGCGGAATTCCCATTTGAGCTGCCCACCGGTATTCGCCGTCACGCCTCCTAATTCGATGATCTATTTGATAAGGACTTCTCTTCCTGACGGCGGTCGCAAACGCCTCGCTGGTGCGCTGCAAGTCCTCAGGATGAATTGTTTTCAAAGAGTCGCTGGCAAGTTCTTCCAGGGTCCATCCAAAGAAATTCAAGCCCCATTCATTCACATATGTGACGAGCCCTTCGCGGTTGGTTATCCAAATTGCGACCGGTGCACTGTCGGCCAAGGAACGGAAGCGACGCTCGCTTTCACGCAACTCTTCTTCGATCCGTCTCCGTGCCTCTAGTTCGGCTTGCAACTGCTGGTTGGCAAGCTGCAGTTCCACAGTCCGCTGCGTCACGCGGTGTTCAAGGTCCTTCCGCAGTCTCCCCAGTTCGAGATGGGTCTTCAGCCTCGCCAACAACTCTTCGCGACGAAACGGTTTGTTGACGAAGTCGACTGCACCGGCTTCCAGACTCTCCAGCCGGTCCCCAAAATCGCGGGACGCGCTCAAAAAAATGACCGGTATGTCCCTGATTTCCACGCGTGATTTGAGCTGCTTGCAGACCTCGATACCATCCACGCCCGGCATCCGCATATCGAGCAGAATCAGTTCCGGCGGACTCACTGCGACTGCGGTTAGGGCAAGTTCGCCGCTGTCCGCCGGGCGCACGTCGTACCCTTCAGCTGCCAGGATTTCAGACAGAAGTCCCCGTGATTCCTCGCTGTCACCGACAATGAGAATTCTTCCTGAACTCACGCTGCTGCTCCTGATCGGATCGCGCGCATTATCGGAGTGAATTCAAATGCATCCGCACGCCGCGACAACTCAGCGCCCAGTGCCGGGTTTCCAGCCGACACCAAACGGCTACCCTCTGTGATGCGCTTCGTGTCCAAACGGAGTACAGCCAATAGCAACCGGGATTTCAGGTCCTCTGGAAGTGCTGCGACTTCCGCCAGTCCGTTGGGGGCGATGAGAGCGGCAATCTTCACATCTCTTTCTTCTGCCGTTCGAACTTGAAATCCTGCGCCCTCCAGCACCCGTTTCAGCAGCAGACTGTTAGCTTGATCGTCTTCGATCACCAGGATGCGGAACGGAGACTGATCGGGAGCACCGATCGCCTCGATCTCCGCTTCAGCGTCTCCAGCCCGGAGCTCCTCAGCGGACTCGACCAGCAGCTCCACTCGAAAGGTGGATCCCTTGCCCCGCTCACTCTCCACCTGGACCGCGCCGTCCCTCATTTGTGCAAACTGACGGCAGATCGTCAGGCCCAAGCCCGAACCCTTCGGCGCATTGGGATGGCTCAGTTGCACAAACGGGGCGAAGATACGCTCCTTCGGTTACGGTACCCGACCTCATTATCTGTCACCAATGCGCTGAGCGTAGCGACGGCTTAAATAATGTTGCTTCACGCTTTGAGGGGCATCTGGAACCGGTAGTACTGGAGCGCGTGCGTGGGCGACCTTAAGCAGTGCCGGTCGCCCGTACCGCTTGACCGTCATTTCTGCCACTCGACCGGCCCGTCTGATTCAGGCCAGCGCGAAGATCATGTGGTAGTTCGGCGGATTAACGTCCTCCCAGCCAGATGATGTTGTACGAAACGCCAATTGAGCTGATGTCGCCACCAACCCGAGTGACAGCGCCTTTAAAGTAGGAGATCTTGACGGACTGCCGACGGCCTAAGGCAATCCCGATAGTGGCTCCCAATCTGGAGTTCCCCAGATAATCGGAATTGTCCTGCCTGTTGACCTGGCTTCGCCCACCGGTATAGAAGGATAAATCGCCCGCCAGCCAGGTTCGAAGGGGTAGGACGCGGACAACGTGCGCTTGCAGACTGCCGAGCGGATCCTGTGTGCGCAATAACGCTCCGCTGAACTGATTGTTTTCCGTAAACAGCCAAACCCCGGCAGCGCCTTCGAGAGTCCATTTCCCGACAGCGCGGGACACGCCAATCTCGGGCTTGACTGCCCAGCGATTCGTGCCGATGTTGACCAGACGGACCGGGTCGTACTGGCCGATGGGAGCTGTCACAGTAACGCTGGCCCCGACCACGGTTCTCTGACGGTAGCCTGCGAACTCCTTAAGGTCCATCGCAGGGGCGCCATAGAGGTTCATGCTGTAGCGGAACACCGCATCCCCCAGACCACTCCGGTAAGCATCTGCTTGGCTGCCCGCAACCCGGCCTTTCAGGTTGGCCCTCACATATGGGAAGATCATCAAGATCTGTGTGGTCCGCCCTAACACTCCCAGGGTCTGCCCAAACGCAGCGGTGACGATATTGGCATTGACGCTGGCGTCATCCACCGGCAAGCTGGGATCGAACAGCAAGCCGCCTCTGTTGTTGCTGTAGCTGAAGCCGAAGTAATTGAGACCTACGGGAGTGGGGAGGTAGGCTCGCGGCTGGAGTTCCTGGGCAGCCAAGCCTGCGGCGAAGTAGGAAAGGACCAGCGCGCGGAGGAATGCCACAGCAGCCGCCAGTCGTGCTTGGCTATTTGGCGGCCACGGCTACTGCCCCGTAGGGTTGGTAGGATTTGTCAGCCCTGTCGGCATCCTCCGCAGACAGTTCGTTCGACGCGTTCAGAAAATCGCGAACCCTGTCCGCCCAGCCATCGAACGCCCTGCGCGCGGCAGCCCACTTTTCCTGGCGCGCCGGATTGCCGGAGCCGATCTCGGTCCCGTCGCCGAGACTTTCCTTGTCCACTAACGTTGCAATCTGCTCACCGGTCTCGGAGTTCAGTAGTTCCATCTCGATTCGAACCTTGCCGATGTTCACCGTGTCCGCTTCTCCGCCGAAGTCAACGCCGACTACGGCCGATCGAAGCCGAAGTACCAGCGGCCCCGCCTGTTCGACAACGGGATAGGCGCCGGATACAGACTTCACCAGAGCCGCACGGAAATACTCCGTGGCTGCGGAGCGGGTGCTCTCCGTGAGCTTGGCATCGTCCGCGTTGCTGGCGAGGTAGACCTCTACTGGATCGATTACGCAGGCGATGTACTTGTGAAGGTTCTTCTGCGCGTCGGTTGCGGCATAGCCCAGCGCTCCATCCATGCCCTCAACGGGCTTGAGGTTTGCGTAGCTCTTAAAGAATCCGGAGAATTCGGCGTTGGCCGGAATCTTCTTTACTGTGGGCTTAGGCGCTCGGGAGCAGCCCGCCATGGTGAAAATGAGCAGCGCTACAGCCACGTTCGCCCCTGTGAAGGTGAACTCAAGTATTTTTGTGGACATTTGTTTTGCTTCCCGGTCGCTGTGTCTTCTCGGCCGACTTGACTTGGTTAACTACTCGAAGAAGATTGAATACATGGAACGCGCCCTGCACTGAATTGCACTTTATAAATGCAATATCGGAATCCGCCTTAGTCGATACTGATCCGAGCAGGATGATGTCGCCGTTCTTGACGACGATCTTGATATCCGAGCCGCTTCCCCAGAAGTAGCGGCTTAGCGATTGCTGCAATTGTGCACGGGCGCCCGCGCGTATCTGCATATCGTTACTTCCCAAAGGAAGCACATCGATGTTGTTGACGACGCTCGTGACTCCTTCAATGTTCTTCACGCGATTGTAGGCTTCGCTCCGGTTGGTGTCGCGAACGGTCCAGCCGGTCAGGATGAGATCGGAGCCCATCAGGCTGAAGGAAATAAAGTCGAACTCGCTGATGTAGGGCATCATCGCTAGTTCGTGGCGGATCTTCTCGTGAAGCTTGGCGTCGGTTTTGTACGTCCGCGCGTCCAAGAGTTTCCGCGCCGGGTCGCCCGCTGGGATGTCTTTTGCCTGTTGGGGGCTGACCTCTGCCAGCTTCATGGTTCCGTTTTTCGCTTTCACCTCACCGGTCGCCAGAAGGAACTGGCCCACCAGCGGGTCGATCATCTTCTTCTTGTTAACGTCCAGCACCAGGTTGTTCTGAAGCCGGATCAGCACGGGATTGGCACCGTCTTTGACTGTGCTCAGACTGCACCCAACGCGAGACTCGGTTATGGGGCCCAACATCAGGCGGGCGCATATGTCGGAATCTGCGTACGCATGGAAGGTTTCAGCAGGCTGGGCGGCGAACATGCCACTGGTCGACATCAGAGCCACGAATGACAATAATGCGTTCTTCATGTGTTCTTTCTCCCTTTCGCGTTTATTGAACCTTCCAATCCGCCAGCAATTTGAATTCGAGCCGAGTCTCCGGAGGGATCTTCAAGTTCGGCTGTCCGGAGGCCGCTACAATTATTCCGCCCGTTACTCCCGCTGCGGCGCCGATTGCCGCACCTGCGCCGCCGCCGGCGATACCGCCAATGATGGCTCCCAGCCCAGCGCCTCCAATAGCCTTCCGCGTAGTTTTCTTGCCCTCACCGGCTGACTTGGTTTCGGTGACACTGGTTGTAACCGGATAAGCTCGCCCCTTTACGGTCACGGAGTTCACTTTTAGTTCGATCAGATCGCTTCCTTTTATTCGTCCGCCCTGCGCGACCTTCGCGGCAACCAAGATCACATCCGCGCCGCGCGGAACAATCACGGAGCCGCCCGACATGATCGGATCATCCAGCGACCCACGGAACTTCATTCCCGCTTGCGTCGCATCCACGTCGATCGCGTCAATCGTATAAACACGGAAGGTTGTGCCGGCGGGAATCAAGACTCCTTGGCGCGCGGGCGCTTGACTCGATGAGGCTGGTGCCTTGGTCGAAGCCGTTGTGAAATTCAAGGACTTCAATGTATCGATCTGGATTTTCAAAGATTGGCCCGACGTCGCCAGAAAATCGATTTGGCTCGTGTTGCCGCCAAGAAACGTGCCCTCTACCTTTTTGCCATTCTGAAGAGTGACCGTGTCCGCGCTCAAACGTGCCGCTGCGAAAATCAGGCCGAGCCACCACGAACGACTGTGAAATGTCATGGCTGGCTCCTTTGCGGTCCCGCGATGACCGGCAGCTCCGACGCGATCTGAAGGTCGATCACCCGTTCGAGCTGGTTCTCTACCTGCAGAAACCTGGTCGCCGTAATCGGATCCAGGGCTGTTTTGAATCTCTCGTAGTATTTCCGCTTCAGGTCATTGCGCTGCTGCTCGAGATTGAGCAACCTGGTGGCAAGCTCATCGGCGACCTGGCCGGTCATACTGTCGTAGTTTTCCGCGTAGTTCTTGATCAGGGCCACGATGCCTTCGCCGATCTGCGCGTAATCCGCTTCGAACCCCTTGTAAATCGGCCAGAACGCGGCGGACTCCTCCGCATCAAGCTGCATCACGATGCCCATGATCTCCGTCTTTTGCTTCCTCACGTCGGTCCTCAGGAGTTCGATGTAAGTACGGAGATTCTTTTCCTGATCTGAAAGCAATGCCGGCGGATTCTTGGCCGCCGGCTGGGTCGTGCCCTTAGCCGCTGTTTGCGCGACCAACCCCATGGGGGCTAGAGCCACGCTAAGTACCGCGGGCAAGATCCACTTCATGTGATTTCCTTCTCTCGGGTTCACCATCGGCAACCGCCTTTGAGACTGCCTTCAGGGATGCCTGATGTCTGCGATAAGAGCCGGACTCAAGATTTTTACTTTTGACCGGATATGGATCACCCCGTTAACGCGCTTGCTGGCTCCAATGCACACGGCGACTGGTCTTTACTTTTGGATCGCAGTTACCACGGTCTCTTTGTCGGCCGCCAATATGACTTTTTCTTCGTGCTTGGTTTGGCCCCCCGCCGAGGCAATCCGCACGGTATACTCGCCGGGCGGCAACGAGAGTTTCTGAAAGGGATTGTCGAACTCGTCGGCGTGTCCCACGAACTTGCCATTGAGCCAGACGCCGTCGAATTTGCTGTCGCTCTTGATTTTCAGGATGGCGAAGGGCGGTTGCGGCGCGGGCAGGGAAGTCAGAGTGCGCTCCACCTTCAACGTCTTGCCGGCTTGAATCTGTATGGACGTGGTGTAGTCCTCACAGCGCGGATCCGTGAGCAGAAGCCGATGTTCACCTGGCGCAAGCTCATACTTGCGCGGAATACGGAAACTCGCCGCTGGGCCTAAATACTGACCGTCCACAAAGACACAGGTTCGGGTGGGTTTGACATCCGTCACTAGGTAACCCACATCCGCCTTCTGCCTGGCGGCAGCGGGCAGAGGGATTCCGGCCTGTGAGCTTAGTGCGAGACATGCGCCTGTTCTCATAAAGTTATCCACTTTCTGGGCTCTTCCGAGTTTGTGGAGCAGACCTCACGCCTGCTCCACAGCGTGTCCGCGTCGATTACTCGCCGCCGAACGTCAAGACGATGCCTCCCAGGTAACGGAAGTTGTTTTGGTTATTGGTATCCGTGATTGGATTGGTATAGCGAGTCAGCACGTAGTCAAATTCGCCTAGACGGAAGGAGAGATGCTTGTTAGCCACCACATCGATTCCGCCTCCGAACGCCATCGTAAAGGGATGTTGGGTTGATCCCCTGTCGATCGTTCCGCCGCCCGCGATAATTGCATCGGTCAGAGACGCATACCCATTGGTGTTCGATCCGCCGAACAGGACTTCTCCGAACGGGACGATTCGCTTCATGGGAACCTTGACCACCGGTCCGAACATATAAGTGAACATGTTGGCGTTGGACTTATAGGTCCCCACGGGAATAATCCCTTTCGGTGTTCCGATCGGAGCGGTCACCGTTGTGGTCCACTGGGTGCTTCCGTATCCCTGGAAGTCGCCCTTGAGACCGAAGTACCTGCCCATGTTGAACTGAAATCCACCACCGCCGCCGTTAAGCGCCCGGCTCTGGAGTCCCGTCACCGTGGGGTTGAACTGCATGTAGGAATAGTCGCCATACAGCTCAAATCTTGGGGCTTGGGCGAAGACGCTCAGGCAGCACATCGCACCGAGCGTCAAAAGACAAAGAACTTTCTTCATGTCGAATTCTCCTTAAAGTTTGGCTTCTCGGGGCCATATTCGCGAGTTCCTCGCTTGGCTGACCCTTTGCGCGGGACGATGCAGGCGAATCTACGCGGGGCGTAATCTTTTTTCAAGCCCAGAGGGGCTCAACTTTCTCGATAGAGAATGAGCACGGTACCGATTAACGTGAAGCAAACCGGCCAAATCGCTGGAAGGCGGCGGGTCGAGTCCGCAGGCAATCGTATTTCCAGCCAGCGTGACCACCCCGCCATAACCGCAAGAATCGCCAGAGGGATATGGCTCAGTTCCGCGAGGAACTCCTCTTTCACGTTGCCGAGCGAATGCGAGTGGGTCAATAACAATGCGCCGCCTACCGCGCACACCAGTGGGAAAACAAGGCCCGCTCTTGCGGGCGTGAGGCGGCCGTTCTGCACGGCCCACTCGAAGACTGCAAAGGCGATGATCAACAACACGAACAACCGGTGTTGCGCCACTTCCGCAACCTGAAAGCTCTCCCAAAAGCCGCGAGGCCCTAGTGGCCAGTTCTCCGAGTCCGCTCGAATGAGGAGAAACACGGCCAGTCCAAAGAACGTAAGAGGCCAATGGCGCGCCCACGCGAATCGCCTGGCCACGAACGCGAGAATCCCGATCGTGAGCACAACCAGGCCCGCCCAGTGGTGATTGTATTCCGACCACGCAATGTCGGCCGGCGAGTTGCTCTGCGTCGATTGTCCCGGAAGGAAAGACGTGGGCGAGCCCGGATTCCTGGCGCGTTCCAGTGAAGAAACAGGAGACAGTTCGCTCACCAGCGGGGTCTTCATGCGCGGCCAGCGCGGCTTCATGCGCTGCACGATCTCTTGGGCGCTCACCCGACCGGCCAGAACGTCGATGGCTGGCGGGGTGGAAGTGAGCGAGGCGGCCGCCAGCAGCACCGTCATTCCGATGCCGACTTCTACCTCAGTGAAGCGCCGCAATGGCAGGAGTCCCGGAGAGGCGCCGCTTCGCACGGCGCGCACGATCCGGAAATTCAGAGCCCCGAACACCAGCAGAAGCAGCATAAGGAACACCTTCGACAACAGCATGGCGCCGTAGGTGGTCCCGGTGATCGCAGAAATCGAACCGGTGTACATCCACGCCAGTGCGCTTCCCGCTCCCGCCAGCACCGCTACCGATGCCATGGCCACGCGGGAGAACCGGCTCACGATCGTGTTCGCAGTGCGGGTGTCCTGGGAATGCCTTAACGCCAGCAGTAGATAAGGGAGCCCGCCGATCCAGGCCGCACTCGCCAGGTGGTGAGCCAGCGTCAGCGGCACCAGCACGCCGCGGTGGTCCACTCGTGCGACGGAGTGGCTGGCCATCACCGAACCGGCCAGAATCATCGCGCAAGCAATCGGACTGGCGATGCCCGCCGACGGAGTTCGCACCAGCGAACCCAACATTACTGCCCCCGATATCACCAACATCCCGGAAATCCAGAAACCCGCGCCAATGAGTTCATCCAGGCGCATG